>Ga0172379_10004005_pt1 | contig 22494 bp, 26 predicted proteins | sample GrowelOW334metaG_FD_119756 | JGI IMG/M metagenome (GOLD analysis project Ga0172379, IMG submission 119756) | Groundwater microbial communities from an aquifer near a municipal landfill in Southern Ontario, Canada - Groundwater well OW334 metaG | ecosystem: Environmental > Aquatic > Deep... | reverse complement strand
TTAAATTTAATTGTCTTATTATCTTTGTTCTGCATCTGTTGGGTGTATGTCTGTTTTTGTTGTAACGAACTAAAGATAAGCATTTTACCTGACAGATGCATCTTTTATTTTAGAAATTTAGGAGTAATATAAATCTGTTTGCATGAAAAAAGCAATTGCCATAGTTATTGGCGCCACTTTACTAATTTTGATTGCCCTGAATATTTTCAATCATGATCATGATATTGATCTCAAACTTGAAAAACTAAAACATAGCTATGCGGTAAAACCCATTGCATCGGTCGATCACCGAAAACTTCCCGAACTGCAACGCGATTTTAAAACCCCACAGGAAGTTACCGAAGCCTGCAATTTCTGTCATACCGAAAGTCATAAAGAAGTTATGGCATCGGCACATTGGAACTGGGAACGGGCTGGATATATTGAAGGCCGTGGTATTGAATTTCTTGGCAAAAAAAATGTGATAAACAACTACTGCATAGGCTCTAAAACTAATGAACAAGCTTGTGGTAAATGTCATATCGGCTTTGGAATGAACAACAACGACCGATTTGACTATAACAATGCTAGCAATGTTGATTGCATGGTTTGCCACGACAATAGCGAAACCTATCAAAAGGGAGCTTCAATGGCCGGGTACCCTGACAGAAATGTGAACTTGGAAAAAGTAGCCCAAAGTGTAGGCTCACCGCTAAAAAGCAATTGCGGCTCATGCCACTTTTATAGCGGTGGTGGCAATAACGTAAAACATGGCGATTTGGAGGATGCGCAACTCAATTGCAGTCGCGAAGTAGACGTACATATGGCTTCCAACGGATTAAATCTGGAATGTGTGGCTTGCCATAAAACTACCAATCACCAAATTAAAGGGCGGTTGTATTCGGTATCGTCCGATAATGAAAACCGAGCTAACTGTGAAGATTGCCACACTTCAAACCCTCATTTAGACAATCTTTTAAATACGCATACCGCTCGAATAGCTTGTCAAACCTGCCATATTCCCGAATATGCCAAGGTAAATTCAACCAAAATGTCGTGGAAATGGTCCGATGCCGGTAAAATGAAAAATGGAGAACCTTTTGAAACCGAAGATACCCTAGGAAACCATGACTACATGTCGATTAAAGGTTCATTTGTGTGGAAACGAAACGTAAAACCCGAATATGTTTGGTTTAACGGAACGGCAAATCACTATTTAGTTGGCGATAAAATAACTTCAAATCCGCTGCTAATAAATAAGTTAAACGGTTCGTATGATGATAAGAATTCCAAAATTATTCCTATTAAAATACATACGGGCGACCAAATCTATGATAAAAAATATAACTATTTAATTGTTCAAAAATTATATGCTGCCCAAAAGGGCGATAGTGCCTATTGGATGGATTTCGACTGGAATACAGCTTCAATTGCAGGTATGCAACGCTTAGGTTTGCCTTATAGCGGAGAATACGGATTTATAAATACCGAAATGTATTGGCCAATCAACCACATGGTAGCACCAAAAGAAAAATCGGTTTCATGCGCCGAATGTCATACCCGCAATAATGGACGCTTATCGAATTTGAGCGGATTTTATATGCCTGGACGCGACAGAAGCCTTGTGCTCGATTTCTTAGGCCGATGGCTGGTAATACTTTCTGCTGCCGGAGTAATTATTCATAATTCGTTACGGATTCTTGCAGCTTATCGGAAAAAAAAGATTGAAATGAAAATTATAAACTATAACGACAACGAAAATGACAGCGAATAAAATATTTATTTATAAAAGATTTGAACGTTTTTGGCATTGGAGCCAAGCCGCATTAATCACCTTTTTGGCTTTAACCGGTTTTGAAGTGCATGATTCCATTCATATTTTCGGGTTTCAAAAAGCGGTGGAATTTCACCGTATTGCCTCAATTGCGCTTATAGTACTCATAATATTTGCCATATTTTGGCATTTAGCTTTTGATGCTTGGAAACAATACATTCCCACTCAAAAAAATCTGCTGGCACAAGTAAAATTCTATGCTTATGGTATGTTCAAAGGTGAAAAACACCCCACTGAAAAAACAGCTTTGCAAAAATTAAATCCTCTGCAACGGTTAATTTATCTTGGGTTTAAACTTTTTATGATACCCATAGTTGTCATTTCCGGATTACTTTACATGTTCGAAAAAACCATTGATGCCAACGAAGTTGTGGTAATTAGCAAGTTTGACCTACAAAATATTGCCTTGTGGCATACCTTCGGTGCATTTTTGCTAATCGCATTTCTGATAGTTCATGTATATATGACTACTACCGGTCATACCTATACATCAAATATAAAAGCCATGTTTACCGGCTATGAAGAACTGGAACCGGAATCGTCTGAAGATTCGGAAACAGAAAAGGAAATCAATAAATTATCAAATTAAAAGTTATGCAAGCTAAACCATTTATGAATCCATACTTTGCAGGTTTTTTACTGGGACTTGTTTTACTAACCACCATATACATTACCGGTCGCGGACTTGGTGCCAGTGGCGGTACAAAAAGTGTGGTTACTGCATTAGTAAAAACAATAAGCCCATCGCACTATGCAAATACTGCATATTATCAACACAGTGAAGCGGAACATCCCGGTAACCCACTGAAATCGTGGCTGTTATTCGAAATTGTTGGTGTCTTTATTGGAGCTTTTATTTCGGGTGTTATTTCAGATAGGGTTAGTTTGAACCTCGAAAAAGGGAATGGTGTGGGCAATAGCACCCGCATTATTGCTGCCATTGCAGGCGGACTGCTTTTTGGCATTGGGTCGCAATTGGGCCGAGGTTGCACCAGCGGTTCGGCACTCAGTGGAATGGCGGTTATGTCGTTTGGAGGTATTATTACCATGCTTGCTATTTTCGGCTCAGCTTATATGTTGGCCTATTTTTTTAGAAAACTTTGGATAAATAATTAGAACTTATATGGGACCATTAGTACCAGATATTATTAGCAACGAATTTAATTTGATTGTTGCTCTGTTGGTTGGCATTGCTTTCGGTTTTGTACTGGAACAGGCTGGATTTTCGACCACAAAAAAATTGGTGGGTTTGTTTTATGGCTACGATTTTACCGTATTGAAAGTTTTCTTTACAGCCGGTATTACAGCAATGATTGGGGTAGTTTTGTTGGCTCACTTTGGCCAGCTCGATTTAGATTTGATATATGTAAACCCTACCTTTTTACGGTCGGCTATTATTGGTGGAGCCATAATGGGTGCAGGGTTCATAGTAGGTGGCTTTTGTCCCGGAACCAGCATTTGTGCATTGGCTACCGGTAAAATTGATGCTTTTTGGTTCATAGCCGGTTCATTCGTTGGGATTTTTATTTTTATGGAGTTTTATCCTTCCTTTGAAAATTTCTATCTAGCTGATAACAGGGGCAATTTGCGCATGGATAAGTATTTTGGGATGTCGAAGGAATTGTTTGCCATTGGTTTAACCGCTATTGCCATTGCGGCATTTTACTTCACTCAAAAAATTGAAAATAAATTACATGGTGTAAAACCGGTTTATCCCAAACAAAAAATCATTAAATACAGCGTTTTTGCTGCCATTCCATTTGTAATTATTTTATTCATTGCATTTACCCCCAGTAGCCGTCAACGCATCCTTCAGAAAGCCGAAAAAAATAAAAACTTAAAAATTGCTGAAGAAATTACCGCCGATAAGCTAGCCATTGAACTGGTAAACAATTACTATAAAATAAACCTGATTGACCTCAGAAGTCCATCAGTATTTAATGAATATCATTTACCTTTGGCAATAAACATTCCTTTAGACAGCTTATTGAACCGAGAGTGGAAAAGCTATTTCACCCAAAAATACAAAACAAACATTTTTTACGCCGATACTGCCACAACAACACATAAAGCCTTTTTTATTGCAAAAAAAATTGGCGATGCCGACACATACATATTAGTGGAAAGTACCGCACAATTTAAAAACCTCATACTGAATAATGAACCGTTACCACTTTCGGCTTCAAAAAATGAGCAACAACTGCATCAATACAGAACAGAAATAGCTCATACGATACTGTAACTTGCCGATAGACTGAAAAATCAATTGGAACCCGAAAAGAAACAAACCAAAAAGGTTAAAGGGGGTTGCAGTTAAAAATGTATTGAATTGATTTATTTTTAAATAACTAAAATGAATATTGTATCGCTAATTGATAATTACCAGGGCAACGAAAGGTTGAAATCCGAACATGGTTTGTGTCTCTACATTGAAACCGCCCACCATAAAATCCTTTTCGACACCGGACAATCGGATTTATTTATTGAAAACGCCAAAAAGATGAATATCGATTTATCGGAAGTGGATACCGTGGTAATTTCGCACGCGCACAACGACCATATTGGCGGATTGATCCACTTTCTGGAAATCAACCAAAAAGCAAAAATATATCTGAAACGTGAAATATTTGATAACCGATACTATTCCATAAAAAAAGAAACCAAACGGTTTATAGGTTTTCCCTCAGAACTTCTCGAACATAAAAATCGGTTTGAATTTGTTGAAAGTGCCTTCTTTTTGTTAGGGAATCAAATTTTTATCACTAAAGTGGATTTTAATTATGCCAAACCAAAAGGAAATAAACTGCTTTTTAAAGAACAAAATAGCATTTTTACAGTCGATGATTTTGCACACGAACAAATATTTGCCATGAGATCAAAAGGTGGGTTAACCGTTTTTGGAGGTTGTGCGCATAACGGCATTTTAAATGTTCTTTCAACCGTAAACCGCTTTTTGCCTGATGAAAAAGTTATTGCAGTTATTGGCGGTTTTCATTTGATTGACCCTAATGAATTTACTAGAAATGAAACCGTTGAGGAATTACAATTCATTGGAAATGAATTACTACGGGTAGCTCCCGAAGCTAGTTTTTATACAGGCCATTGTACCGGAATTCGTAGCTTAAAAATTTTAGCTGAGGTAATGGGTAATAAAATTCAAAAACTGGAAACGGGTTTGCAAATAGTTGACTGACAATAAAGAAAGCATTTAATAAATTGGCGTCGGTATTAATAGATAATTTACGTAGAATTGAAACAGGTAAAAAATAGTAACATCTAAACAAAAAAGAATGATGAATGAAATAATAATAATTGGTACTCAACCACCTTGTCCGAGGTGTAAATTGCTCACAGAAGTAATTACTGTTAAAGTTAAGGAATTAGAAATTAATGCCGAGGTAAAACATTTGACTTATACTGATATTGAAGCTAGGGAATTTGCAGAAAAATTAGGCCTGGAAACAGGAACAGCAAGCCATGTTGCAAAAAAAATGAATGTTGAAATTGACAACTCTAAAAAGATTATCCCTGACTTAAATTCAGAATTTAACATTGAATATGATGATTATTTTTATACAAATTGGTCGTACGAATTGGATGAGCATTTAAGGCTTTACGAAAATACTGCTAAAGAAGTTGGAATTTTAATGACCCCATCATTAATTATAAATGGAATATTAAAACATAGTGGCAGTGTACCTCGGTTATCACAAATAGAGGAATGGTTATTAGAATTGAAAAAATTGGATAATTAATTAAAATCAACCAATATAATAAATGAAATCATGCCAAATCTAAATCATTCAGGGCCTGAAGGTCAAGGACCAAAAACAGGCAAAAAACTTGGAAGCTGTAAGAAATCGGAGAGTGAATTAAACCAATCGGAGGAACTTGTTAAAGGCAAAGGAAAGCTGCATCATTCAAAAAACCTGAGTGGAAAAGGCAAAGGAAAGCAACAAACTAGTATAAAACAATAAATAAAAAGGAGAATATCATGAAAATAGCAGTTCCGGTTACCAGAAATAACCAAATTGACGACCATTTTGGTCATTGTGAATTTTATAACGTTTTTACAATTTCGGCAACCAATGAAATTGTTGAGGTTCAAACTATAAAATCAGAACAAGGTTGCGGTTGCAAATCGAACATTGCAAGCACTTTAGCGCAAAATGGCGTAACCATTATGCTTGCAGGCGGCATTGGTGGCGGAGCCATAAATGTTCTGAATAATGCAGGAATTAACGTCGTTCGTGGATGTTCAGGAAAACCCGATGAAAATGTAAAACATTACCTTTCAGGTTCAATTTCCGATAGTGGCGAGAGTTGCAAGTCGCACGAAGGACACCATGAAGAAGGTAGTGGGCATGTTTGTAACCATTAAAACTTAAACAGTCCACGAAATACACGAATCCGCTAAAGCGAGACAAGTTTTAACGAAAAAACTATTAAAATCAACTAAAATTGATTTTAAATTAGTGTTAACCTGTCCCAAAACCTAGTGGATTAGTGTAATTAGTGGACAAATTTTATTCGTATTAAAAAATACAACTTTCATGCAAGTTTTCTGAATTAATGGTGTCAAATAAAACAAATTGACATTTGACAGAAACACATGGACGAAACCCAGCTCATAAAAGGAATTCAACAAGGCGATCGCAAAGCATTCCAAGTTCTGGTTGAAATTTACCAGCGGATGGTTGTGAATACCTGTCTGGGAATTGTGCACAACAGAGCCGATGCCGAAGATCTGGCTCAGGATGTATTTATTGAGATATTCCGCACGGCTGAAAATTTCAGGTGAGATTCTAAAATTTCCACTTGGCTTTACCGAATTGCCGTTAACCGATCATTAAACTTCATTCGAAACAATAAACGTAAGCGGTTTTTTCAATCCATTGAGGAAGCGTTCATTGGCGGCCGAAACAGAATGAGTGAAATATCTGAAAACCATAGCGATCAACCTGACAGGAACATTACCGACCAACAACAGGCTGACATGCTGCACCACGCCATTGATCAATTACCACCAAAGCAACGCACTGCATTTACCTTGAATAAATACGAAGAACTGCCTTATCAGCAAATTGCCGAAATTATGGAAATATCTTTGGCTTCGGTTGAGTCGTTGATTCACCGAGCAAAGAAGAGCCTTCAGGAACAACTTTTAGATTGTTACAAAAAAAAGTGCATTTGATTGCAAGTATTTAAAACGATAGGTGTCTTACATTAAAAGCAAAAAAAATGAAACACGATAATTTCCAACACGACCTGATTTTTTACATCGACAATGAGTTATCGAATGAAAAGAAAACTGCCGTGGAAAAACATCTGGAGGAATGTGCCGACTGTCGAGCTTTTTTAGCATTCTTACGTGATGGCATCCAGATTATTGAGAAAGAAAAAAAACCTCAAGTTTCGCATTTCTTTTATACCCGATTAAGTGCACGATTAGAAGAAAAACCAAGTTTTCAGGTGCAAAGCCAATGGCTTCGGTTGGCACAACCGGCACTCTTTTCGCTTCTGCTTTTTATCGGCATTTATGGTGGATTAAAAATAGGCAGCAATGCTTCATTGCCCAACGTAAGTGCAACTGCAACCGGCGGTATTCAAATGCTCAACGATTTTGAGACTGAACCTATTGAATCATTTTTATTAGATGAATTATGAACCCAACTAGCAAAAACCGAATGATGATCTGGATTATTGTAATCCTGATTTTTACCAATCTCTCAACAATCGGTTCTTTCTATTACCACCGAATGAAGGAAGCAAAAACATCTGATATAAAACATGATGACCCGAAATCGTTTCCGGGAGAACAACGCACCCGTTTTTTCAGGGAACAGTTAAACCTGAACGATGAACAGCTTAATGCGTTCCGAGACATCAATCGGCATTTTAATCAAACAGCCAGAGGCATTGAAATGAATTTGGCTCAATTACGTGTAGATTTGATTAATGAATTAGGCTCCCAAAATTCTGACAGTACTAGGCTTAATGATATAGCTAACGAAGTTGGGAATAATCATCGTGAACTCAAGCAAGTGACCATCGCTTTTTATCTGGATATGAAAAAAAAATGTACGGCAGAACAACAAGCCAAATTGCATGAAATTTTTCAGGCCATGCTTAATAAAGATACCCAGATAAACCTTCCTCAGCCTGGGAATCAGAGTGGTCGATGGCGTAACAAATAACCAACATTTTAACTAGTTAAATTATGAAAACAAGTCGATTAAATCGGGTTGCCGGGATATTCCTTGCCCTAATAGTAACTGCTCAAGTAGCTGTTTCAAGTACTAATTTGGACAATAAAGACCAAAACAAAACGCATCAGGTGAGCTGTATCAATTCAATTTCAGGGCTCACTGAATATCAAAAAGAACGGATTATTGCGATAGAACAACAAAACCAAACTATCATGAATGATCTGCGGGAAAAGAGACAATCAGCAAGCGGAAAAACGCAAAAAGAGGACATTAAGAACCAGATGGAAAAGCAAGTTGAGAGTTACGAATTCGCAATAAAAGCATTACTGAGCGCCGATCAGCAATTACAGTTCGACCAATATCAAAAAAATGCAACCACAAAAAAATCCTCAAGTCAAAACCAAGGGGGCGGTAAAGGAAAAGGTGGCGGTAAAGGCAATGGACAAAAGTGCTAGATGTCCCCTGAAATTCTTAAAACAAAGAAACATAGATTTTTTAAATACCAGTTTTTAACAATTTAAAACAATGATTATGAAAACAAAAGTTTTTTTAACAGGATTAGCCCTAGTGGCAGTATCAGCTTTTGCAAATGCTCAAAATGCAGATGCCGGTAAAGGAAACGGCAATGGAACTTGTAACGTAACAGCTAAAGGTGCTGCTTTTGTTGATGCCAATAAAAATGGCATTTGCGATACATACGAAAACCGTACAGCCAATGGTACTGTTGGCAAGGGCAAAGGAAATGGAACTGGAACTTGCAACGGCCAAGGAAAAGGTCAGGGAAAAGGCAAAGGTAAAGGCAAAAACTTTATTGATGCCAATAAGAATGGAATATGCGATACCTATGAAGAGCGAACAAAAAAGTAATTATTTCCGGAATTGCATTGTTGGTAACATTAAAGTTCTATTCATATATTCTTTAGGTTAATATATGTTTCAGGTACTGTAATTAATAGTCACAGGGTGAATTTTCAATTAACTGATTATATGTGTTTTAACATTCCATTTATTACACAAAAATATTCACCCTGTGACTTTTTAGACAACCGTATTTATTTTAAACCTGAAGTTTAAAAATTCTCAGTTTTTTTATGATCCAGTAAGTATAAATTGGTTGTCCTTTAATAAAGTATAAAATGTGTTCAGTGTTCAAATTGAATAGAAAATATGAATAAAAAAAAAAAGAAATCAAAAATAATTTGGATTGTTCAGTTTAAATGAGTTATCTTTGTGAGTGAATATTCACACACATGATTTTAGTTTATATGAGTACAGAAATTACAGAAAGGCAACAAGAGATAATAAATGTTTCGTTAGCCTTGATTGCAGAAAGCGGCATACAATCGCTTACGATAAAAAATCTTGCTAAGAAAATTGGTTTCGCTGAGTCGGCAATATATCGTCATTACGAGAATAAAATTCAAATATTATTAGCCATTCTTGATTTTTTCAAACAGAATACAGAGCATTTTTTTACGAACCAATTAAATTCAAGCGATAACGCACTGATAAAAATTGAAAATTTGTTTACAAATCATTTCAAAAAATTTTCATCTACACCATCCTTAGTTTCTGTTATTTTTTCAGAAGAGATTTTTCGTAACGAACTGGAGCTGACTGAAAAAGTTAAAGAAATAATGAATAAAAACATTGCAAGTCTAAAAATGATTATTGAAAGCGGGCAAAGAGATGGAGAAATACGTGCAGACATTGAAGCTTCTCATTTGTCGGTAATGATTATGGGTTCGTTGAGAATGTTTGTTAAACAATGGCACATGTCAAATTATAATTTCAATTTAACAGAAAAGGGTTCGGAATTTATTAGTTCCATAAAAATATTGCTTAAAAACTAAAATTAGAAACTATGAAAATAAATGTTGTTAAAGAAACACCGATTGTTGAAACTCCGCATAAACTGGATGTTCGCAAATTATATGATAATGATTCGGCTCAGGCGATGCACATAACCCTGCAACCAGGAGAGGCCCTAAAACCACATATTACCCCTGTGGATGTATTTTTTTACATATTAGAAGGGTCACCTGAAGTATTGATTGGTGAAGAAAAGGTTCAAGTGCAAGCCGATTGTTTGGTTGAAAGCCCAAAGAACATCATCCACTGTCTTTACAATAATTCAAATGCCTTAGCTCGTATTCTGGTTGTAAAAGAACCTAAACCCACAACGCAAACTAAATTATTATGAAACTGAAAACGGTATTTCGTTATGCAACAGCTGCAATAATTGCGGCTTTCGGATTGCTAACTCTATTTTTAAGCAGTTCGGTAGTATTTGACTTATTCGGCATAAGGGCAAAAGAAGGCAATTATGTGCTTTTTGTAGTGGTGGCAAATCTAATTAGCAGCCTACTTTACCTTATAGCAGCTTATGGGATTATTGTAAATAAAACTTGGACAACCAAAGTTTTAATTAGCTCTGTTTTTTTACTATTAATAGCATTTGCAGGGCTGTTTGTTCACATTAATACCGGTGGTATTTATGAGACTAAAACAATTGGAGCAATGATTTTCAGGATTTCCTTAACCCTATTATTTGTAGCAGCTTCTTTTCTACTCAATAAAAGTAAACAAATTGAAAAATAAAAAAAATTTGAAAATAAAGTTAGTGAATATTCACTAATTAAAACACATTAAATAATGGAGCCAACCCGTACCTTAATTATTGACAATGCTGCACGAATTATTATGAATTCGGGATTAGAAGCCTTAACCATAACCAATCTCGAAAAAGAGGTGGGTGTAAGTAAAAATCAACTTAATAATCAACTTACAAAAGATGATGATATTCTTTTGGTGCTTCTGGTTTGCTTTGAAACGGAACTAAATGCTATTGTTCAGGAAATCACCAACAAAGGTATTGTACCTGAAACTGAACTTCAATTACTATTTAAAAGGTTGTACACGTTGTTCCTACTTAAACCCTATTATCTGTCAATCATTTTTGATAAAAATCTTGCAGAAAGAGATGATGCTATTAAAATGTCAATTCAACGAATAATAAATATTGCGGAAACATATCTCTCAACAATAATAGATGCCGGGAAAACAGCCCATACTTTCAAAACAAGAGTGTCAACCAAATTATTGGTCAACAAAATTTTATCAAGATTCCGGATTTTTATGAAAGATGAACAGCTTGTTCATGAAATGATACTTGAATTAAAAAACTTAAAAAATCAGAACAATGAAGAAGGCTATTAAAAATTTGCGTAAAATAATGATGAACGCAAATACACTGAAAAAACTGCTGGTTTTGATGGTTACTATGGCCGTATCTCCTTGGGGACAGGCTCAATCATGGTCGCTTAAGCAGTGCATTGATACTGCACAGGTGCACAATAAAAACCTGCAAATGGGCAGGAACAATATGCTGCTTGGCGAAGAAAAGTTGCACGAAGCTCAAGCCTATTTAATACCGAAGGTAACAATTGGCGCCGATTACAAGTATTATTTTGAATTGCCTTACCAGTTGATGCCCATGACAACCTTTAATCCAACTGCCCCAGCCGGAGAATTTAAGGAAATTCAGTTTGGGGTACCCCATAACATCAATGCAACTATTCAATTTGTAATGCCTTTATACAATCCACAAGTTTATGGAGCCATACAAACTACAAAAATTGCAGCGGAACTAAGTGAACTTCAATACAAAAAGTCTGAAGAACAAGTGTATTTTGAAATCTCAAATCTGTATTACAATGCCCAGATTTTAAAGCACCAACTGGCATTTATCGATAGTAATCTGACAAATACGAACCTGCTTCTCGAAAACTTGCAATTGCTTTATAATCAGCAAATGATAAAGAAAAGTGATGTTACCAAAGTTGAGTTGCAAAAAGAACAATTACTGACACAAAGGAATAGGGTAGCCAACAGTATTGATCAGGTGGCAAATGCCTTAAAATTTTCGATGGGAATTCCGTTTATCGAAAATGTAGTTATTGAGCCGCAAATAGAAAACCTTAGTATTCCGGATTATCAAAATTTGCAGACTGTTGACATGCAATTGGCGACCACTCAAAATAGACTCATTGGCAGCGAATTGAGTATGCTCAAACATTCCAGACTACCCTCAGTTTCGATACTTGGTAATTACAGTCAGGTAGGTTTTGGATATACAGATGCCTCCAATGATTTTCTAAAATTTTTTCCAGTCAGTTTTACGGGGGTTCAAATTTCGTACCCGCTTTTTAATGGAACAGTAACCAGCCGGAAAATCAATCAAAAGAAAATTGAATTTCAAAATAGCGAATTGCAAGTTGCTTTGGTTAATGAACAAAACACTATGCTCACTGAAAATGCAAAGCAGCAAAGGTTCGTAACCCAACAAACCATTAAAAACACCTTGGGGCAGATAAATTTGGCAACCACGGTTTATGAACAAATGTTGTTACAGCAAAAAGAAGGAACCGCAAACCTTACCGAAGTTTTGCTTGCCGACAATGCATTACGCGAGGCTCAGCAAAGCTATTTATCAGCCATTGTTGAATACCTGAAAGCCGATTTGGAATTAAAAAAGTTGACTGGAAATATTAAAAATTAAGAATTAGTATGCAAATAAAAGGTGGTATATATTTTATAATTGGGTTTTTCATGCTAATTCAGGTGGCGGATGCACAAACGAATTACACAATTAACGGATATATTAAAGATGCTAAAGATGGTGAAGAATTAATTGGAGCCTCAATACATATAATAGACATGAATACAATCGGAACTTCTACCAATGCTTACGGTTTCTATTCTATTACGTTGCCGGAAGGAACTTACACTGTTACAGTACAGTATATAGGTTACAAAACGTGCTCGTTGCAAATAATACTGAACCAAAACATAAAGCAAAATTTTATTTTATATGAGAATACAGAACAATTAGACGAAGTTATAATTACATCAGAAAAAAGAGAAGAAAATATTACCAAAAACCTTATGGGAGTTGAAAAAATAACTGCTAAGGAATTAAATAATATACCTGTCATATTTGGTGAGAAAGATATTCTGAAAACCATACAATTATTGCCCGGTGTAAAAACTGCCGGAGAAGGCAACAGTGGATTTTATGTAAGGGGCGGAAATGCCGACCAAAATCTTATTTTGCTTGATGAAGCTACGGTTTACAATGCTTCGCATCTTTTGGGTTTCTTTTCGGTATTTAACGCTGATGCAATAAAAGATGTAACGCTTTACAAAGGCGGACAACCTGCCGAATATGGAGGACGATTGTCTTCAGTTCTTGATATAAGAACCAAAGACGGAAGCGATAAGAAATTTGGTGTAGAGGGCGGAATAGGATCAATTGCCACACGATTAAAGATTGAGATACCAATTGTTAAAGACAAAGGTTCGTTTTCAATCTATGCCCGAAGGTCATATGCTGATGTAGCGCTGAAACTTGCAAAAGACAGTGTAATGCGACAGCGCAAACTATATTTTTACGATATAAATACTAAATTAAATTTTAGAATAAACGAAAATAACAGAATTTTTATATCGGGTTATTTCGGGAAAGATGTCCTTAGCATTAGCGACCAAATGGGTATTAATTGGGGAAATGCAACAGGCACTTTCCGATGGAATCATATCATCAGCAACAAAACCTTTTCAAATTCATCGTTAATTTTCAGCAATTATGATTATAGCATTAATACAACACTTGCCGGTGATGATGGCGAAATAATATCAAGAATCCAGGATTATAATTTCAAACAGGATTTTCAGCATTATGCAAATGCAACTAACAAGTTGAAATTCGGATTTAATTTAATTTATCATAAAATTATTCCTGGTGCCATAATTGCACAAAGTGATTTATCAATAAGCGAGTTAAATCTTAAGCATAAACAAGCTTTAGAAAATGCGATTTATTTCAGTCATGAATACAAGCCAGCAAAAAAAATCAGTTTTGAATACGGAATTCGATTAACATCTTTTACCAGTTTGGGTCCCGGAAATTTTTATACTTATAATAAACAAGGAGAAGTAACCGATACTGTATCGTATAACACAAACGAAGTTGTGAAAACATATTACAACATTGAACCTCGATTTGCTTCTAATTTTGTGTTGAACGAAAAGAACTCCTTGAAACTTGCTTATGGTAGAAATACCCAAAGCCTTCATTTGCTTTCAAATTCCACTTCGGGTAATCCAACCGATTTGTGGATACCAAGCAGTAATAACGTAAAGCCCGAAATTGCCGACCAATTTTCAGTTGGATATTTCAGAAACTTTAAAAACAACACATTTGAATTTTCTACCGAAATATATTATAAGCATTTACAAAATCAAATTGATTACAAAGACGGTGCAGAACTCCGTTTTAACGAATTTGCTGAATCTCAATTACTTTTCGGTATGGGTAGAGCTTATGGAATTGAATTACTTGTAAAAAAGAAATATGGAAAGTTAAACGGATGGATTGGCTACACCCTTTCAAAAACTGAGAAAAAAATTGATGGTATTAATAATGGAGAGTATTATTTAGCCAAGCAAGATAGAACGCATGATATTACCATTGTTGGAATATATGAAATTTCAAAGATGTTAACTGTTTCAGCAACATGGGTATATTACACGGGTAATGCTATAACATTTCCAAGTGGAAAATACCAAATAGCAGGAATGCCGGTAAATTATTATACCGAAAGAAACGGTTATCGTATGCCAAATTATCATCGGCTCGATTTGGGAGTTACCTGGCAAAATAAGAAAACTGAAAAATTTGAATCATCGTGGAATTTTTCACTTTACAATGCTTACGGACGTGAGAATGCGTACACCATTACATTTCAACAAGACCCAGACGACATTTCAAAAACACAAGCTGTTCAAACTACACTGTTTCGCTGGGTACCTTCAGTTACTTATAATTTTAAATTTTAGTAAAAATGAAAAAATTCAAATATCTTCTATTTGTTTTACTGATTATAGGACTAAATATATTTTTTTCATCCTGTGAAAAAGTTATAAATATTGACCTAAATTCAAAAAATACTCAAATTGTTATTGAGGGAAATATTACAAATTTGCAGGGTCCATATACCATTATATTAACTCAAACTGTAAATTTCAATGATGCGAATACTTTTCCTCCCGTTTCCAATGCAACTGTTACAATTAATGATGATTTTGGTAATTCAGACATACTTGCAGAAACATCCGCTGGAGTATATTCAACCTCGACCATACAGGGTGTTTGTAACAGAAACTACACATTAAAAGTATTTTCAAATGGCAAAGAATACATTGCAACATCTTATATGAATGCACCTGTAACTATAGATACGCTTACTATTGTTACTGAAACAACACACAACGGCAGTAAAAAAACAATAAGTGTAGGCTTTACTGACCCCGAGGGAATCTCAAATTATTACCGTTTTATTAAAACTATCAATAATATTCCACAACCTACTATTTATATTGAAGATGACCTTTTGCAAGATGGAAATACTATTAATCAGGCCTTATTGTCAAAATATCAAGATGAAACAACTATAAAAAACGGTGATAGTGTAGTTATTTCGCTTCAGGTTATTGACAAAAATGTTTACAATTATTTAAGAACTCTTAATCAACTCAGTGGAGCATCTGGATTGATAAATCAATCTACATCACCGGCCAATCCAATAAGCAACTTCAATAATGGTGCATTAGGTTATTTTAACGCATATTCAGTAACTTTTAAAGAATTAAAAATTAATAAATAATAATTATGAAAAAAATTATTTTATATACAGTTGTAGCTTTGGCATTAATAACCATAACGGTATTTCAACTTACGAAAAATAAGGAAACTACAGTTAGCAGGGTTTATCAATACGATAAGGAGCAAGCAATTAATGTACAGACTATCACCTTGAAGCTTGAAAGTGTTGAAAACGATATTACCTACACAGGTACATTTGAACCCAACAAAGAAACTAAAATCAGTGCGGAAATTCAGGGAAAAATCAATTCAGTAAGGGTTGATTTAGGAAACTCTGTCAAAAAGGGCCAGGCTTTGATTCAATTAGACAACGCCCTGCTGAAACTGCAACTGCAAACCGTTGAAATTCAAATTGAGGGATTGGAAAATGATGTGAAACGATACACTGTGCTTGCTAATGCCGATGCCATTCAGGGTGTTCAGTTGGAAAAGACCATTTTGGCTTTAAAATCGGCAAAAGTGCAGGAAGCCACATTGCTTGAACAAATAAATAAAACAACTATTGTAGCACCTTTTAGCGGAATAGTTACTGCAAAACTAACCGAAGAGGGAGCTTTTGCCGCACCCGGAATTCCTTTGCTGCAACTTACGGATATTTCGCTTTTGAAGTTTACTGTGAATGTTCCTGAACAAGAGATAAGCCAGTTCGGATTCGGAGACTCTTATGTGCTTACATCAGATGCATATCCTGAAATGGTGTTGAAGGGAAAAGTGACAATGACAGGCAGCAAAGCCAACATGGGAAATAGCTTTCCTGTACAATTCTCGGTGAACAATACCCCCGATTTGAAAATTAAATCAGGCATGTTTGGAAAAGTGGAACTAAAAAACGACCAGCAAGGCGAGCATATTATTATCCCTGCTTCATCAGTTGTTGGAACGAATATTCAGCCACAGGTTTACACAATAAAAAATGGTAGAGCCATGCTGCAAAATATCATCATTTCTAAACGATTTCAAAATAAGATATTGGTATCAAGCGGTTTAACTGAAGGTGATGTACTAATAACCAACGGATTTATTAACCTTTTCGAAGGTGCAAATGTGTCAATTAGCAAATAAAAAAGATGAATATTACAAAAATATCAATCAACCGTCCATCGCTGATTATCGTTCTTTTCAGCGTATTTGCCCTATTGGGAATCATAGGTTTTTCAAACTTGGGGTATGAACTGTTGCCCGATTTCAACCAGCCGGTAGTTGTAATTAAAACAATGTACCCGGGCGCCGAACCCAACGAAGTGGAAACCTCTGTTTCGAGAAAAATAGAGGATGCCCTTTCGAATCTTGAAGGAATTGACTACCTGGAAACCAAGTCGATGCCCAATGCATCGGTTATTATTGCCAATCTGAAATACGGTACCGATTTGAATATTGCCATGCAGGATGCTCAGCGCTACATCGACAATATCAAAAAAGATCTTCCGGCTGACATTCTAAGCCCGGTTATGAGCAAAGTTTCGCCGAATGATTTGCCAATCATATCCATTAGTGCATCAAGCAACTTGCCTGCTACAGCATTTTATCAGAAAATGAAGGACGAATATCTTCCCCAAATCCAGCAATTGAAAGGTGTAGCCGAAATTACTATGCTGGGTGGCGAGGAACGTGAAATTCAGGTAAAGGCCGATCAGGATAAGCTCAACCTGTATAAAATATCATTAAGTCAGGTTGTTGATGCCATTAACCGCTCTGGTATTGATTTGCCAGCCGGTAAAGCACAAACTGATAAGGAAAGTAATTCGGTTAGATTGACCGGAAAATTTTCAAGTGTAAACGATATTATGAATGTGCAGATAGCGATGCCCTCTCCCGGAATACCGGTGTATGTAAAAGAAGTGGCTTCTGTTATCGATGGGGTGAAAGAAATTAGTTCAATAAGCCGATACAAGGGAGCAAACGGAATAGGACTCTTATTGAAAAAACAAGGCGATGCCAATGCTGTGGAAGTTTCAAAATTAGTTCACACAAAACTCAAAGAAATTGAAAGTGCAAACTCTAAATACGGGGTGAAATTTATTATTGCCGATGATTCAACCGACATGACCATTGCGGCTGTAAATTCAGTAGTTGACGACTTGATTTTAGCTGTAATTCTGGTTTCATTGGTGATGTTTTTGTTTTTAAGGAGTTACCGGAATTCGTTGATTGTATTGATTGCAATTCCCACTTCATTAATTACCGCGTTTGCCGTAATGTGGCTAATGGGTTTTACCTTAAATCTGATGACCTTATTAGCCATGTCGTTAATTATTGGAATATTGGTTGATGATGCCATTGTAATTCTGGAAAATATTCAACGGCACCTTGATATGGGAAAAGACAAACGCGATGCGGCATTAGAGGGACGTATGGAAATTGGTTTTTCTGCCATTTCAATTACCTTGGTCGATGTGGTTGTGTTTTTACCCATCCTGTTTTTGCAGGTATTTGTTGCCGATATGCTTAAGCAGTTTTCAATAGTGGTTATCACTTCAACACTAACCAGTCTATTGGTTGGTTTTACGCTAGTTCCCTGGTTGGCTTCGCGCATTGGGAAAAATGAGGATTTACAACCCACCAACTTCGTAAACCGTTTTTTGCTTTGGTTCGAAAGGCAATTAACAACCTTCATCAATTGGTATGGACACCAACTGGAATGGGTACTTCGGCATAAACTTATCTTTACCGGAATTGTGTTCGCCCTCTTGATAATGACCGTTGGTATAATGAAACAAGGGATTATTGGAAAAGAGATGATGTCAACTGGCGACCAAGGCAAGTTTCGATTAAACCTTGAATATGATAAAACAACTACGGTTCAGGAGAACAATATCCGCACCCAGCGAGTAGAAAACTTTATATTGCAACAACCCGAAGTAGCCACACTTTTTAGCAATATTGCCGGTCCAAGCACAGGTATAGGGAGCCTTGGGGTGGGTTCGTCCAATTTATCGGAATTTACCATTCAGTTAAAACCTGAAAAGGAAAGGGACATAAAAACGGAGGCGTTTATGAAATCGCTTCGCGAAGAGCTGAAAAAGGAATTTTCTGGAATTAACTTTTCGATGGCGGTATTGGGTTTACTGCCAAAACAGGCGCCTATTAAAATAACCTTGAGCGGAAGCGACCTGAATTTGGTAATGAAAACAGGTAATGAACTGAAAGCAGTTATTGAAAAAATACCGGGTGCCGATAATGTTCAATTATCGGTTGAAGAAGGAAGTCCTGAATACAAGGTAATTCCTGACAAGGATAAGATGCAGCGTTTGGGATTAACAACCGCTTATGTGGGTTTAAATTTAAGAACGGCATTCACTGGAAATGATGATGCCACCTTAACCGAAAATGGTACAGAATATCCGGTAAGGATTTGGTTAGACGACTTTGACCGGAAAAACTTCGAAGATGTGCAACACCTTTCCATTGTAAATGCAATGAACATACCCATTGAAGTTTCACAATTTGCTGAAGTGGTGCAGGGCAATTCACCTTCGTTGCTCGAAAGGTTAGACCGACAACCTTCAGTAACCATTACTTCCGAATCGTTTGGCAGACCTTCAGGAACTTTAGCTGATGAAGCCATCAGTTTTTTGAAAACCCAACCCTTGCCGGAAGGTGTAAAATTGACCTGGGGGGCTGATATTAAAACACAAAACGAGAGCTTTGGGACTTTGGGTTCGGTATTGCTTATTTCGTTTATTCTTATCTATTTGATTATGATTGCCCTCTACGACAGTTATATCTACCCACTAGTTGCCCTATTTGCAATACCTGTGGCTGGCATAGGGGCTTTTCTTGCATTAAACTTATCGTTAAACCATTTAACCTTGTTTGCGCAACTCGGATTAATCATGCTCATGGGGTTGGTTACAAAAAATGCCATTTTGATTGTCGATTTTACCAACCAGTTAAAAGCACAGGGAAAACATTACAAAGAGGCATTGATTATTGCCGGAAAGGAGCGCATGCGGCCCATTTTAATGACAACCCTGGCTATGGCAATAGGAATGTTACCCATTGCATTGGCAAAAGGCACAGCCAGCGAGTGGAAAAACGGGTTGGCTTGGGTAATCATTGGAGGACTGCTATCATCCATGATATTAACAGTTTATTTGGTTCCAATGGTGTATTATGTGGTGGATAGTATTAAAGAGCGTTTTGCAAAAAAGAAGGAGGTTTTATAATGAAGAAGTTTGGTATAATTAGTAGCGCTTTTCTGGGACTGTTCATTTTCTCATCTTTTAGTATTGAACCTGACCCGACTTTTTCATTAACCATTAAAGTAGAACAATTGCGGAATTCAAAAGGAATTGTGCAGTTTGCGTTGTACAATAAAGAGGGTTCAATTCCTGATGAATCCTTTGAGAAATGCTATAAAATATTGAAGGCTGAAATATCAAATGGCTCATCTACAATAACATTTCATGATATTCCTACAGGAAAATATGCTGTAAATATTTTACATGATGAAAATAATAATGGTAAAATTGAAAAGGGATTTATTTTGCCATTAGAAGGTATTGGTTTCTCAAATTATCAGACCATAGGATTATCAAACAGACCCAATTTTAAAAAAGCCTCTTTTATACTAAATAGCAATAAAGTATTGATGATTAGGATGGTATATCTATAGCCAAATGGTATGAAAGCAACTATTAAAATAGCACTTCTGTTAAATGTTTTTCTTCTGTTTGCTTGTGAGGATATGTTCGACTATTCGCCTTATACTATTGATTTTAGCAATGAAAATAGAAATGTGAATCAACGGAATATTGAAAAGCTATATGCAGGGGAAAATGACGATACCATAAGCATTGCATTTACAGGTGATACCCATCGTTTTTTTGATGAAACGGAATTGTTTGTAAACGCAGTTAATAAAAACCATGCTATTGATTTTGTAATACACGTGGGTGATATTGCCGATTTTGGGTTGCCCAAACAGTATTTATGGGGTAATTTATACCTCCTTAAATTAAATGTTCCTTATTTTGTTGTTATTGGGAATCACGATTTGGTGGGCAACGGTTCGCAAGCCTATCAGGAAATGTTTGGTGTATTAAATTATATCTTTATATACAACCGCATTAAATTCATTTTTATAAATACAAACAGTCGCGAGTTTAAATTCAACGGCAATGTGCCTGATATTCAGTGGTTAGATAACCAGTTACAACCAAACATTGATTTCACAAAGGCTGTTGTGATATTCCATGTACCACCAGCAAATGGTGATTTTGATGCATCCCTGAAAGAAGCTTTCCAAAACGCACTGGCACATTACAATAATGTTTTATTGACCGTGCACGGGCATTTGCATCACCATGAAATATATAAACCTTATGCCGATAGCATTCCGTTTGTAAATGTTTTTGGAGTGGAACACCTAAAATATAATTCGATAAAAATATCAAATAATCAGTTTGAAGTTGAAACAATTGAATTTTAAAATATTAGGTATAATCATACTGTTTATGCTTGTTGCCGGAGTTGAAACAATTAGTCAGGTTCCACAAAACTCCGATTCTACAAGGTATAAAAAGTTTTTACCTGATTATGTGAAAATGCAATTTGCCGGAGGTATAGGATTTGTCTCTTTGGGAGTTGGATATACCTTTTTAAATCAAAAACTAGAGGTCTCCTATTTTTATGGTTATGTACCTGAATCTGTTTCAACCGACGATTTACACAGTGTTAGTTTACAATTAACAGCCAAATTATTACGATTTAAAATAAACCCTAACATTGAATTAATGCCTTTGAATTTTGGCTGGTTCATCCATCATACCTTTGGTAGTGAATATTGGATAAAACTACCCGACCATTATTCATCTGAATATTATTGGTGGTCGCCAGGTAGAAACTCGGGAGTTTTTATTGGTGGTGAAATCAAAACAAAGCTTTTAAGCAATAAAACACCAGCCTCAGGTACCGCATTTTATGTTCGTGCAGGCAGTAGGGGCTTATACATTGCAAGCAAATTTGGGAATTCTACAATTCCTTTAAATGATATTATAGAGTTTGGATTTGGCGTTGCAATTTATCGTTAATAACAAATAGTATGAGAAAACTTCTTATCGTATTCGCACTTACTTTTACATTTCAAAGTAATGCACAGAAGCACATGGATTCAATTCCATCAATAGATTTAACTGTAATTTCGCGAGTGAATCAAGGCAACAGTTATATTACGTTCCCTACTGATATTGGAAACATTGAGCCCCTTTGGTTCGAAGGGAATATTATCCCAAACTTTTATATCCGCAAAAACAAAACCTCGCGCTTAATGGGGGTACTAACACCCCAAATAATTATCCGTATGTTTCAGGAAGAATCGTCTCCAGTAAAAACACCAAGCTATATGCCTCAAATTACTGTGTATTATAATTTTAAGAAAAAAAATAATTCACCTGATTTCAGTATGTATGGCCGAATTGCACACCATTCAAACGGACAAGATGGGGATTTCTTGCTTGAAAATGGAGAAATCAACTTAAAAAATGGAGATTTTTCTACAAATTTTCTGGAATTGGGTCTCATTACTACTACTAATAATGTGCGTTTTAATGCATACCAGTTTTTTAAAACATCCATCGAAATTCATCCTGATGCGTTTATTAATGATGAACTGGAGGGGATATATAGCCAGTACAGGTGGCATAATGCATTTTCAATATTTAAACTTCCGCAAAATGAAAATCAAGTTCACTCAAAAAAACCCGCTATTTCAATAAAAGGAGAAGCAATTTGGATGTTTGGCAATT
>Ga0172379_10004004_pt1 | contig 22495 bp, 17 predicted proteins | sample GrowelOW334metaG_FD_119756 | JGI IMG/M metagenome (GOLD analysis project Ga0172379, IMG submission 119756) | Groundwater microbial communities from an aquifer near a municipal landfill in Southern Ontario, Canada - Groundwater well OW334 metaG | ecosystem: Environmental > Aquatic > Deep... | reverse complement strand
GTTCTGCACTGCCTTGGGTAACTTTAACAGGCGCAACAGATTGCTGGCGGCGCTGCGTGATCGTCCTACCGCTTCTGCAGCCACATGATGTGTCATTTTGAATTCATCGATCAAGCGCTGGATACCTACCGCCTCCTCCAGCGGATTCAGGTTTTCACGCTGGATATTTTCAATCAGTGCCATCGCCAGTGCCGCATTGTCCGGCACGCTGCGTACCAGCACCGGGACATGTGTCAGTCCTGCCAGTTGCGCTGCACGCCAGCGCCGTTCGCCCGCGATGATTTCATAATTGTTATCGGCTATTTGCCGCACTAAAATCGGCTGCATGATTCCCTGTGCCTTGATCGATGCCGCGAGGTCGTTGAGCGAGGCTTCGTCCATATGCGTTCTGGGCTGATATTTGCCCGGCCGCAGCAGCGTGACATTCAAATCCCGCATCACCTCGTCTTTTTCGCTTTTGCCGCCTGACAGCAATGCATCCAGTCCGCGTCCCAATCCCTTGTGTAGCTTTGCCATAATCGGTCCCTTTATGATGCGCTTGCGGCTGGTTGCGCCGCGTTATTCAACAATTCCCCGGCCAAAGCCAGATAAGCCTGCGTGCCCTTGGATAACTTGTCGTGATACAGCACCGGCACGCCAAAGCTGGGTGCTTCCGCCAGGCGCACATTGCGCGGGATGACGGTGCGGTAAACCTTGCTGCCGAAATGTTCCTGCAATTGATCCGAAACTTGCTGGGCCAATGCATTTCGCGGATCGAACATGGTGCGCAACAAGCCCTCGATTTCCAGTTCCGGGTTCAAATTGGCGCGCACTTTTCGGATGGTATTGACCAGATCGCTCAAGCCCTCCAGCGCATAATATTCGCATTGCATGGGGATCATCACCGACTTGGCCGCGCACAAACCATTCAAGGTCAGCAAATTAAGTGCCGGCGGGCAATCGATCAGCACAAAATCGTATTCAGCTGCAACCATCTGCACCGCATCGCGCAACCGTGTTTCGCGGTGTGCCAGGTCTACCAATTCTATTTCCGCACCCGCCAGGTCCCGGTTGGCGGGTAGCAGATCGTATTTCCCGGCTTCCGAATGCAGTCGTGCCTCACCTATCGTTTTGCTGCCCAGCAATACTTCATAGACACTGGCCCGCAAATCGCGCTTGTCGATCCCGCTGCCCATAGTGGCATTACCCTGCGGGTCGAGGTCGATCAATAACACGCGCTGTTTTGCAGCGGCAAGACTGGCGGCCAGATTCACGGTGGTTGTGGTCTTGCCTACTCCGCCCTTCTGATTGGTTATAGCTAATATCTTTGTCATGCTGCCTCGCTCCCGTTACATGTTGCAATTACCAGGCTGCGCGCCGCTTGCAAGCCCGGCACCTGTAATGGTATGAAGCGCTCTATCCTGCATCCGTCCGGCACACCCGCCAATTCCTTTTCCGCCAATCCTTTCATCGCTGCCCAGCGGCCGTGCTCCGCAACGAGGTGGCGCGTGCTGCGCAAAAAGTCACCCAACTCGGCATATGCCCGGGAAATGATTCCATCGAACCGCTCTGCAGGCTGCCACTTTTCCGCTCGCGCACAGTGAACGGTCGCGTTGTTCAATCCCAACTCAATGATCACCTGTTGTACAAAACTGATTTTCTTGCTGTTGCTATCCAGCATAGTGAAGTGCCAATCCGGCTGGGCTATCGCCAGAACCACCCCTGGCAAGCCCGCACCACACCCCACGTCCAACCACCGCCCCGGCCATAGATATGGTGTAACAGCAAGGCTATCTAGTAAGTGATTGCTCACCATTTGTTGCGGATCGCGGATCGCGGTCAGGTTATAGACCTTGTTCCACTTGTGCAGCAAAGCCAAGTAATCCAGCAATTTGATTTGAGCCTTAGTGCTCAGCGCGATGCCCATCTGTGCGATGCCGGCCTGTAATTCTTCGGCCAGGTTCATGCTTGCTTTTGCGCAGGATGGTTATCGCGAAACCCCCGTTTCAGATGCACCAACAGCAAGGAAATCGCCGCAGGGGTGATGCCGGAAATACGTGCAGCCTGTCCTATCGTTTCGGGCTTGTGCTGATTGAGTTTTTGTTGCACTTCGATAGACAGGCCGCGCACCTCACGATAGTCCATATCGCCTGGCAAAGCCAGAATCTCGTATTGTTCGTTACGGCCGATCTCTTCGTGCTGCCGCTCGATATAGCCGTGATATTTGGCCTGGGTCTCAACCTGCTCGGCGACCTTTGCATCAGCCACGCCGACACCTGCACCGGGCAGGGTCAGCAGGCTGGTGTAGCTGACATCCGGACGACGCAACAACTCAAGCAGCGCGTATTCGCGCTCGATAGGCTTGCCCAGCACGCGGATAGCGTCTGCCTCCGGCAGGTTGCGCGGGTTCACCCAGGTGCTGCGCAGCCGTTCCTGCTCGCATGCGATCGCCTCGCGCTTTTGTTCGAACGCCTGCCAGCGTGCACCATCCACGATGCCCAGCTTGCGGCCGATCTCGGTCAAGCGGAGATCGGCGTTGTCTTCGCGCAATTGCAAACGATATTCCGCCCGGCTGGTGAACATGCGATACGGCTCGGATACCCCCTGAGTGATCAGGTCGTCCACCAGCACGCCCAGATAGGCTTCGTCCCGGCGCGGGCACCACGCATCCAGTTCTTTGACTTGCAATGCCGCATTCAGTCCGGCCAGCAAACCTTGTGCGGCGGCCTCCTCGTAACCTGTCGTGCCATTGATTTGTCCGGCGAAGAACAATCCCTGGATAGACTTGGTTTCCAGAGAGCTTTTCAAGCCGCATGGATCGAAATAGTCATATTCGATCGCATAGCCGGGGCGCAAGATATGCGCGTTTTCCAAACCCTTGATGGAGCGCACCAGATCCAATTGCACATCAAAGGGTAAACTGGTGGAAATGCCGTTTGGGTAAACTTCATGTGTGGTTAACCCTTCCGGTTCAAGAAAAATCTGATGTGATGATTTATCGGCAAAGCGGGTAATTTTATCTTCTATGGACGGGCAATAGCGCGGGCCCACGCCCTCGATCACCCCCGTGAACAAAGGGGAACGATCCAGTCCGCCACGAATGATGTCATGCGTGCGCAGGTTGGTTTCGGTGATCCAGCAGGGCAGTTGTTTTGGATGCTGTGTCGCGTTGCCCATGAATGAAAACACCGGCACCGGATCGTCCCCCGGCTGCTCTTGCAGGACTGAATAATCAATGGTCCGGCCATCAATTCGCGGAGGCGTACCCGTCTTTAATCGCCCCATAGGCAGTTTCAGTTCGCGCAGATGGTGTGCCAGGCTGACAGACGGCGGGTCGCCAGCTCGACCTGCCTGATAATTTGACTGCCCAACGTGGATCAGCCCGGACAGGAATGTGCCTGTAGTCAACACCACGGTTTTCGAGCTGAAGCGCAAACCAAGTTGAGTGATCACTCCACATACCCGGTCCTGTACTACCAGCAGATCGTCCACCGCCTGCTGGAACAACCAGAGATTGGGCTGATTTTCCAGCCGGGTTCGGATCGCCTGTTTGTAGAGCAGGCGGTCGGCCTGTGCCCGGGTCGCGCGTACCGCCGGGCCTTTGCTGGAATTCAGGATGCGGAACTGTATTCCGCCTTCGTCGGTTGCAGCCGCCATTGCACCACCGAGCGCGTCCACCTCCTTGACCAGATGCCCCTTGCCTATGCCACCAATGGACGGGTTGCAGGACATCTGCCCCAGCGTTTCGATGTTATGGCTGAGCAACAAAGTCTTGCACCCGGCGCGCGCGCTGGCCAGGGCCGCCTCGGTGCCGGCGTGCCCCCCACCCACCACGATCACATCGAATACATCAGGAAATTTCATGTCTCTACTGCTCTGAAGAGGACGCGCATCATACAACAGTCAGGCAGCAATCCCAAACCTTGTGTTTCACGTGAAACAATACTGTTATTTTCCGATGCAGAACCGGCTGAAAATCTCGCCCAGCAAGTCATCCGGAGTGAATTCTCCGGTAATTTCATTAAGGGCGCTCTGAGTCAGGCGCAACTCTTCGGCAAACAGCTCAGCTTGGGCCAGTACCGCTTGGGCTTGATCCAGGTGGGTTTGCGCCTGCGCCAAAGCTCGCAAGTGCCGCTCACGTGCCATGAATGTGCCGCTTTCCTGATCGCGCCATCCCACGGCCTCCAGCAGCATGCCACGCAAGTCTTCCAACCCCTCCCCGGTTATTGCTGAAACATAGACGGGCGAGCCATGCGTCCGCGCATTAGCAGGGGCTTTGCCGCTCAATAGATCAGCTTTGTTAAATACCAGCAATCGCGGTATATCTGCGGGCAGACCTGCAATGATTATCTCATCCTGTGCCGTCATGCCCTGGCTGGCATCCAGCAGCAACAGTATCAGATCGGCACGGTGTAACGTCTGGTGCGTGCGTGCGATACCCAGGTTTTCTACAACATCCTGGGATACGCGTAACCCTGCCGTGTCCAGGATGTGCAATGGCACACCGCGGACCTGAATGGCTTGACGAATGACATCACGGGTAGTGCCCGGAATATCGCTGACCAATGCCACGTCTTCGCCGGACAGCCTATTCAACAAGCTGGACTTGCCTACGTTAGGCTGCCCTGCAATGACAACATGCGCACCCTCGCGCAACAGACTCCCTTGTTTAGCGCTATCCAGTGTGCGCAGCAATTTCAATCTGATGTTATTTAACAGCTCGTCGCGTCGCTCGAGATCGGTGGTATCAACCTCTTCATCAGGAAAATCCAGCATCGCCTCGACCAGCATGCGCAGATAGATCAACTCATCAACCAGCTCATGAATGGCGGCGGAAAATTCCCCACGCAAGGAACGCATCGCACTCCGTGCAGCCTCCGATGTATTGGCATCGATCAGGTCCGCGACACTTTCAGCTTGTGCCAGATCGAGCTTGCCGTTCAGGAAAGCCCTGCGCGTGAATTCTCCCGGTTGCGCCAACCGCGCACCCAAATCAAGACACCGTTGTAAAATCAGCTGCAACACAGCGGGGCCGCCGTGTCCTTGCAGTTCGAGTACATCATCGCCAGTGTAGGAATGCGGGGAGGGAAAATATAAAGCAATGCCCTGATCCAGCACATTTCCATTTTCGTCCAGGAAATTCCTGTATGTGGCGCGGCGGGCTGTGGGCAAATTACCCAGAATCCCTTTGGCCAGAGCATCGATACCTCGTCCCGAGACTCTTACTACACCAACTCCGCCACGGCCTTGCGCCGTGGCGATAGCCGCGATGGTATCAGCGTTTGGCGACAACACCTTTGCTCTCCTTCTCAGCCGCTCCGGTTATGTACCACTGCTGAGCGATGGAAAGAAGGTTATTCACGATGGAGTACAACACCAGTCCGGCCGGGAAAAAGAAGAACATCACGCTGAAAATGACAGGCATGATTTGCATTAACTTGGCCTGCATAGGATCTGGCGGTTTTGGATTAAGGCGCATCTGAATAATCATGCTCGCGCCCATGATAACCGGCAGGATGTAATATGGATCCGCTGCCGACAAATCAGTTATCCAGCCAAAAAATGGTGCATTGCGCATTTCGACGCTAGCCAAAATAGACCAATACAGCGCGATAAAGACCGGGATTTGGATTATCACTGGCAAACACCCGCCCAATGGATTGATTTTTTCTGTTTTGTACAACTCCATCATGGCGCGATTCAGTTGTTCGCGGTCGTCAGAATACTGTTGCTTGAGTTTTTCCAATTTTGGCGCGGCCATTCGCATCTTTGCCATGGAACGATAACTAGCTGCCGAAAGAGGGAAAAACAACAATTTGATCAGAACGGTAAGCAAAATGATGGATACGCCCCAATTGTGTGTCCAGTCATGAAATAAGGACATGACCCAGAACAACGGGACGGCGATGATAGTCAACCATCCGTAATCCACCGTAAGTCCCAAACCAGGCGCGATCTTATCAAGATTAGCCTCAGTTGGACCGGCATACAGTCTAGAGCTTACGCGCGCATTTCCCCCCGGAATAATATCCAGGCTTGGCAAAACCACACCTACTGAATATAAGCCTCCATCAAGTTTGTGAGTAAAAAATTCGCGGGGAGCGTTTTCCTTCGGTAGCCAAGCCGCCACAAAGTAATGCTGCAAAATGGCTATCCATCCTTCATCGGCTTGCTTGGGATAATCAGTCTTTCCCTTGTCGATGTCCGCGAATTGCACCTTCTTGAGTTTTTCCTTGTCGGTATAGACCGCCACACCGGTGTAGGTCGGCAAGAATCGCAAACTGCCCTCTGGCGCGACACTATCCCGGACCAATTGAAAGTAGCCGCTAGTTGTCACGGTCTGCCGCCCAAAATTTTCCAACTCGTAGGCAATATCAATCAAATAACTCGACCTGTGGAAGGTTATGACCTTGGTAACCTTAAGCTTGGAATCCCCCTCAGCTTTCAGCCTTACCTGCACCTGCTCAGCATTCCCTGAAAGCACATACCGATCTTGTTCCGAAGTGAATAGACTATTGTGGTTAGGCAACCCCGTACCGATCAAGCCGCTTTGAGCAAAATAATTGTGTGTTCCGTCACCGCGACTGAAAAGTATCAGCGGTTTTTTCTTATCCAGACTATCCGGATGCTTTAGCAACGTTAACTGGCTGATATCACCACCAATTGTGCTAATTTCTGCTTCCAGAATATCAGTTTTGACGCTTATTGTTTTTCCAGCCGCGTGTTGTTCAGACGATTGGGCCGAGATTGCTGAACCTGACGAAGCTGCCCCCGCCAAACCAGCAGGAATTGCAGATTGTGCTTTAGGCAATTCATTGTTTGTCATTGCGCTCTGCTGAACCTGCTGCTCGGGATGTTGGTGGCGTTGCCACCCATCCCAAACCAGCATAAGGGAAAAAGCAAAAATCAAAAACAAGAATATTCTTTGTAAATCCATGATCAGACCTAAATGTTAGGGCGTGGGGTCGTATCCGCCGGGATTCCAGGGGTTGCAACGCAGTAATCGTCTAATGCTGAGCCACCCTCCTTTTACTACACCGTGTTTCACCAAAGCTTCACAGGCATAATGAGAGCAGCTGGGGGTAAATCTGCACGTCGGGGGGAAAAGTGGACTAATTAGGTATTGATAGCCGTGTATCAGCGATATTAATATTCTGCGCATCGGTTTTCTACTTGGCTAAATAGCTTTTCCAAATTGTCGATCAGCGCAATGACCTTCCGAGAATAGTCGCGTCTAACCATCACAACCAAATCCAACTTACAAAGCTTGATATTATGTTTGCGATATGTTTCCCGGATGACTCTTTTGACACGGTTTCGGTCTACAGCACGAGGAAGCGTTCTTTTGCTAGCAATGATCCCAAGTCGGGCATTATTCTCATTATTACGAGAAAAATATAATTTGAAATGTTTATCCGCAACATTTTCAGCACGAATCACATGGTCAAATCCATCCGCGCGCAGCAACCTGCTGGCGGCTGTAAATTTGGACGATGGTATCGCGATGCTAGACCGCAAGCCTTACACGGCCTTTGGCTCGACGCGCCCTGATGACTGCGCGGCCGCCGCGTGTCTTCATGCGCACCAGAAACCCATGGGTACGTTTTCTTTTAACTACGGATGGCTGGTAGGTACGTTTCATGTTTATTCCTTCGTAAATCGTAAAACGCGGTATTACAAAGCCTTAACACTTATGTGTCAAGTCTATTTTGCTTTTTTGCCTGTGGATAAGTTTGAACTTGCCCTGTAGAATACACGAACGTTTACTCTCGCTCGGGATATTTCTCAAGGCAACCATGCAGGACCTTTCTTTTTGGGATTCATGCCTCAGCTCGTTTGAAAAGAGCCTGCCGCCGCAACAATATAATTCGTGGATAAAGCCACTGCTTCTTAAGAACGAGAATGGAACACTGGTTCTTACTGCTCCCAACAGTTTTACGTTGAAATTGGTCCAGGAGCGATTTTTTCCCGAGATCAGCCGGCAAGCAAGACTGGCGTATCTGCACGTTCCCCTCTTTGAATTTCGTATCCTCGAGTCAGCTGCCGTCAATAAAACACCCAAATTGCCTCCCCCGCAAAAGGTCAGTGCCACGGTCGAAAACAAACCGAAGATCGAAACCTCTTTTAGGGGGTATGGAAAACTAAATCCCAGCCTCACGTTCGAAAATTTTGTTATTGGAAAGGCCAATCAATTGGCTTTTGCAGCTGCAACACAAGTGGCTGAATTACCCGGGGCCTCATATAACCCTTTGTTTGTATATGGTGGGGTTGGGCTGGGTAAAACACACCTGCTGCAGGCAATAGGTAATCAAATTCGGTTTAGCAATCCTCAAATAAAAATATGCTATATGCATGCCGAAAGGTATATTGCAGACGTTGTTCGAGCCTATCAAACGAACAAGTTTGAAGAATTCAAGCAGTTTTACCATTCACTTGATGTCTTGCTTATCGACGATATCCAGTTTTTTGCCGGAAAAGCTAAAACTCAGGAAGAGTTTTTCTACGCATTCAACACCCTGGTTGACACGCATAAACAAGTAATTTTGACCAGCGACACTTTTCCCAAAGAGATAACTGGTTTGGAAAGCCGCCTGGTATCTCGTTTCGGCTGGGGATTGACTGTTGGAATCGAGTCACCTGAATTGGAAATGCGTGTGGCCATTCTTATGAAAAAAGCTTCCTTGAGCGGATATTCGCTTAATGATGAAGTCGCTTTTTTCGTTGCAAAGCACGTCAGTTCAAATGTTCGAGAACTCGAAGGCGCATTAAAACGTGTAGAAGCCTATACTAAATTTCACAAGCTGAATATTTCCGTCGAAACTGCAAGAGAAGCATTAAAAGACATTCTGGTTGCACAGAGCAGGCTGGTTTCGATAGACAATATCCAAAAGACTGTAGCGGATTATTACAGGATTAAAATGGCCGAATTACTTTCAAAGAGGCGTACTAGAAATCTGACTCGGCCAAGACAAATAGCCATGTCCCTGGCAAGGGAGCTTACTACGATGAGTTTGCCAGAAATTGGGAGTTCATTTGGGGGAAAGGATCATTCAACAGTAATTCATGCTTGCAAAACAATATCAAGTTTACGAATTATCGATACGACAATTGACGCTGACTATAAAATATTGCTTCAAACGTTAAGGGGATAACCTTGCGTTCAGCTTGTGAATAAAATGTATAAAAGTATCACTATAAAATAAAACGTAAACTTATCAACATTCATCCACTCAATAATCCACAATAAATCCAGAACTTTTTTTAGATCTATTTTATTGTTTTAAAAATGATTTTTAAATAATTAACAAAAAAAGAAGTCATTATTAGTCTTATTAGGAATTTATATTATGTTTATTGATAAAACAGAAAAAGAAACCCTGCTCAAGCCACTACAGATTGTCATTGGTATAGTTGAACGCAAGCAAACTTTACCAATTTTATCAAATGTATTGATAGAAAAAGAACCGGGCAGAGTACGGTTTACAGCTACCGATCTGGAAATTCAAATCACAACCACGATAGAAACCAAGGTTGGAGGCAATGAAATATCCAGCATCACGGTAGGGGGGAAAAAACTTCAGGAAATCCTGCGTATTCTTCCTGATCAAAGCAAAATATCCATTGAAACAAAAGAGAACAAGGCCATGATAAAGGCTAACAAGAGCCGTTTCAGCCTGCAAACTCTCCCCGCACAAGATTTTCCAAAACTAAACAGTAATCTTGCTGATGCGAATAAAATTGTTCTGGAACAATCCCTATTAAAAAAATTATTGCTTTCGGTGCAGTATGCAATGGCACAGCAAGATGTACGCTACTACCTTAACGGGGTATTGCTGATCATAGAAGGTAATAATCTTAAGGTAGTCGCTACAGACGGCCATCGATTAGCCTTTAATGCTGGGGCCATTAATGGAAACCATGAAAAACAGGAAATTATTATGCCGCGAAAAGCGGTTACAGAACTTTGCAAGTTGCTTGGCGATACAAATGAAAGTGTCGAAATTGAGTTTACGACACAACAAGTGAAAGTATCTTTTTCTGGCATCAATTTAATCAGCAAAGTTATTGATGGTAAATTTCCAGATTATGAAAGGGTCATCCCCAAATACAGCAACCACCTCAGCATGAATCGAATGCTGGTACAACAGGCGTTGCAACGCGCAGCAATATTATCCAATGAAAAATTCAGAGGTGTACGATTCGTTTTGACAGAAAAAAATCTCAGCATCATCAGTAGCAACAGCGAACATGAGGAGGCTCAAGAAGAAATCGAAACCGATTACCATGGAGAAGCAATAGATATCGGCTTCAACGTAAATTACCTGATGGATGGATTAAACAATATCAGCAGTGAAGCAGCAATATTTTCCTTTGGCGATCCGAATAGCAGCATTTTAATTACGACCGCAGAAAACCAGGCATTTCGCTACGTAGTTATGCCGATGCGCATATAACAAACATAATTGTTTCACGTGAAACAAGATAAAACACAGAAAGAACTAAATGAGTGAATATACCTCCAGCAGCATCAAAGTACTCAAAGGCCTGGAAGCGGTACGTAAGCGCCCGGGAATGTATATTGGTGACACGAATGACGGCACCGGTTTGCATCACATGGTGTTCGAAGCTGTGGATAACGCTGTCGACGAAGCCCTGGCCGGACACTGCAATGAAATCAACGTTACTATTCATGCTGATAATTCAATCAGCGTTAGTGACAATGGGCGTGGTATCCCAACAGACATACATAAAGAAGAAAACCGCTCCGCAGCTGAGGTTATTATGACTATTCTCCATGCGGGCGGAAAGTTTGACAGCAACTCCTATAAGGTTTCCGGTGGTTTGCATGGTGTGGGCGTATCAGTTGTGAATGCCCTGTCAGAATGGTTAAGGTTAACCATATACCGTGATGGCAAGGAACACTTCATGGAATTCCGCCACGGCGATCCGGTGGCCCCGCTAAAAATTGTGGGTGAATCAAGCAAGCGGGGCACCCTCGTCCACTTTCTTGCCGCCAAAGAGACTTTTGGCCTGGTCGAATTCCACTTCGATATTCTGGCAAAACGCCTTCGTGAACTTTCATTTCTGAATAATGGTGTAAAAATCGCTCTGATAGACCACAGGAACGGGAAGGAAGAAAATTTCGCATTCAGCGGCGGCATCAAAGGTTTTGTTGAATACATGAACCGCAACAAATCGGCGCTACATCCGACCGTGTTTTATGCAATCGGCGAAAAGGACGGAATTACAGCCGAAATCGCCATGCAATGGAACGACTCTTACCAGGAATCCGTGCAATGCTTCACCAATAATATACCGCAACGCGATGGGGGTACCCATTTAACCGCTCTGCGTACTGCAATGACGCGCACGCTAAACCAATATATTGAAACTGAACAGCTGGCAAAAAAAGCCAAGGTGGATACAACCGGCGATGATATGCGCGAAGGATTGACCGCGGTGCTGTCGGTAAAATTGCCGGACCCGAAATTCTCTTCACAGACCAAAGATAAATTGGTTTCCTCTGAGGTTCGCCCTGTCATCGAAGATCTAATCGCCCAGCAAATGAGTTCCTTCCTGTTGGAAAAACCCAATGACGCGAAAATTATAGTCAATAAAATTATCGATGCAGCCCGTGCGCGTGAAGCAGCGCGCAAAGCGCGTGACTTGACTCGGCGTAAAGGGATATTGGACGGTATGGGTTTGCCCGGCAAATTGGCTGATTGCCAGGAAAAAGATCCAGCCATGTCAGAGCTTTACCTCGTGGAGGGAGATTCTGCAGGAGGCTCGGCCAAGCAGGGCAGAGATCGTAAGTTCCAGGCGATCCTACCGCTTAAGGGTAAGATTTTGAATGTAGAAAAGGCGCGCTTTGAAAAACTGATCGCCTCCCAAGAAATCGCCACCCTGATCACCGTGCTAGGAACAGGTATCGGCAAGGACGAATACAACGCCGACAAATTGCGTTACCACCGCATCATCATCATGACCGATGCTGACGTGGACGGTTCGCACATCCGTACTCTGTTACTCACTTTCTTCTACCGGCAAATGCCAGAGTTGGTTGAGCGCGGCCATATTTATATTGCGCAACCACCGCTGTACAAGATCAAGCAAGGCAAGGAGGAGCGTTATCTCAAGGATGACCAGGAGATGAAAATATACATGCTCAAATCAGCGCTCAACAACGCGGTGTTATACCCTGCGGCCGACGCGTTGCCGATTCAATCCGATGCACTGGAGCTGCTAGCCAAACAATATTTCCTTGCCGAAGCCGTGATTGATCGCCTGTCGCGCTTTACTGCGCCGGAAGCCAGCCATGCTTTGCTGATACTGCCGGCATTATCGCTGGATGATTTGAGGCAGGCACAAAGCAGCGCAAAGCAGCTTGAGGCCGCGTGTGGCGGCAGTATTAAAGTCGTGGTAGAAACCGACGAATCCGGCGAACATCGCCTGCGTCTGGAAAAGCTGTATCACGGCAACTATTCTGTCAGCTACATGGATAAAGATTTCCTGAAAGGCAGTGACTATGTGCAGATCCGGCAAGCGGCGGAAATCCTGAACGGCCTCATCAAGCCGACGGCCTACATAGCCAGGGGCGAACAAAAGCGTGCTGTGTCCAGCTTCAAACAGGCCATCGAATGGCTGCTGGAGGAAGCTAAACGTGGCGTAAATATACAACGATACAAGGGGTTGGGAGAGATGAATCCGTCACAACTTTGGGAAACCACCATGGACGTGAAAAATCGCATCTTGCTCCGCGTGCGTATCGAAGACGCAATCTCCGCCGATGAGATATTCACCACACTGATGGGCGACGTGGTCGAGCCGCGTCGCGCCTTTATCGAAAAGAACGCGCTGGGAGTTAAGAATCTGGATGTGTAAATATGGCAAGGTGCAACTTGACAAGTTGGAGCGATTTTTCTGTTGCACCCCTGTTGGCTTCTACAAACCTGGCGCATTGTTGATGCATTTGATGCAGCGTTACCGGATCCTGAAATAAGCGTTGCACCTCTGTGACAAGCCCGGCGATATCGGAAACCTGGATTGCGGCCCCGGCCAAAACAGCTAGCCGGGTAGCTTCATCGAAATTGTACATATGTGGCCCGATCAGCACTGGCGTGCCGACCGCACAGGCCTCAATCAGATTCTGCCCACCGAAAGGCAGCAGGCTGCCGCCAATGAAGGCGATATCCGCAGCAGCGTAGTAGGCAAACATCTCACCCATGCTGTCACCCAGCACCACCTGAACTTCAGGCGGAACCATCCTGTCTTGCATGCCTCCGCAGTGCGGCAAACCAGTATGTGTCATTTCACTTCTGCGGCAAAATGAGATGCGCCGTTGTTCGAGCAAGTCAGCAACCCCTGAAAATCGTTGCGGATGGCGCGGAACGATCACCAGCAGAAAATCGGCGATATTGATACCTTCCAGGGCATCAAGCAACAAGGCCTCTTCACCCTCGCGGGTGCTGGCAGCGAGAAAAATCCTGCGTGTAGTACCTAACTGTTCGCGCAGTTGCTTCCCTCGCTCAAGCATGGCGGACGGAGGATTGATGTCGAACTTGAGGTTACCCGTCACGTAAACGTTTTTTGCCCCGAGACTGGCCAGCCGCGAGGCATCATCTGCGGTTTGCGCCGCGACGACGGCAAGGTTACCCAGCGCGTTGCGGGTAAGACGCGCAAAACGCGCATAACCCTGAGCTGATCTTTCCGACATGCGCGCATTCAGCAGCAGCAACGGAGTCCGGGCCATTTGACATGCTCGTATCAGGTTGAACCAGATCTCCGTTTCCATCAGGATGCCCAGTTGCGGGTTGAAGCGAAGCAAGAACTTATTGACCGCAAACGGATAGTCGTAAGGCAGATACACCCGTAAAACGCTGTCGCCGTATAGCTGCTTGCTGGTTGCGCGGCCGGTGGGAGTAGTATGGGTGAGCAGGATCTGATGATGAGGATAGCTTGCTTGTAGACGGGTGATGAGGCTTTGTGTGGCACGTGTCTCGCCTACCGAGACGGCGTGCAGCCAGATGACCGGCTTATCGTTGCTGATATCATAAAAACCGAAACGCTCACCGATATGGCGCAAATATTCCGGCTGTTTTCGCGCACGCCAGATCAGGCGCAGAAAAACATACGGCAGCAGCAGCCATAATGCAAGGGTATAAAAAAAAATCATCAGGCGCAGTTCGGTTGTCGTGACAATGTGGCGAATAGTAGTGTCGTTGCACGCGCTACTCAAGAAAAACATTTGTTGTAACCACGCGTGCCCACTAGAATGGCCACAGTTCCTTGGCTGCGATATGGCAGAGAATGTTAGGAAATCACATATAAACCCATAATGAAAATTCTCGTTGTCAGGCTATCTTCATTAGGTGACATTCTTCACCTGTTTCCCGCAATCAGTGATTTGCGCCGCCATTTTCCGAATGCGGAGATACACTGGCTGGCTGAGCCTGCGTTTGCCGAAGTGGCGGGATGGCACTCGGCGGTTGACAAGGTGATCACCGTTCCGCTGCGCTCACATAAAAAAACCTGGTGGAAGATCCCGTCATTGCTGGGAAAGTTGCGGCAACGACTGCATGCTGAAAATTACAACATCGTGCTGGATGCGCAAGGACTGATCAAAAGCGCATTACTGGCAAGACTTGCCGGTGTTCCCGTATCTGGATTTGCCGCAGGCAGCGCCAGGGAATCACTGGCGGTACGGCTTTATCAAAAGACCGCCAAAGTTCCGGACGGCCTGCATATCATCGAAAAGAATCGTCGACTGGTGGCTGCAATCTTCGCCGCTGACATATCTCAACCAGCCGATTTCGGTCTGGAAAAATTCCGCAGCCAGCACATGCAGGCCGAACTTTCAGACACGCTCAAAATGGTCACCGGCCGGCCTTACATAGTGCTGCTGCACGGTACTACCTGGAATAGCAAATACTGGCCGGAAGCCTCTTGGGAGGAACTGATCCGTTTGCTGACACAACAGGGTTGGCGGTGCCTATTGCCATGGGGCAACGAGGTTGAACGCCGGCGTGCCCATCGCATGCGGGCTGCCGGTGGTGAAGATACCCTGGTGTTGCCCAAATTGTCGCTGACCGAACTGATGGGCATCCTGCTGCATGCCCGCTCGTTCGTCAGCGTGGAAAGCGGGATCGGCCATTTAGCGGCAGCGCTGGATATTTCCGGTGTCATGCTGCATGGACCGACCGATCCGGGCTACAGCGGTATCCAGGGAAAAGCATGCCAGCATATCACCAGCGGCATTTACTGTTCACCATGCTTCAGGAGAGACTGCCCCAGACTAAAGCTGGCACAGGAAGTCCCGCCTTGCCAGCAGGAGATCAAACCACTGCAAGTTTATCAACGGTGCCTGTCGTCGATGGTCACATCCCCTGAAGGAACTGCGGCATAAGCTGCTAAAATGCGCCACCCAATTTAGGTATATAGCATGAGTCATTACCCCCCGGTCATTTCCGCGTTTGTCACAATGATATTGGCTTTGATCCTTACGCTGAATAAGAACGGTACGATACAAGACATCCCCAACGAACGATCATTGCATTCCGAGCCGATACCCAGGGTTGGCGGTATCGCCATCGTGGCAGGAATTTTGTCCGGCTGGATATTGCTGATTCAATTCTGGGCATGGTGGATCGTGCTGCCTATGCTGGGCCTGTTCGTGCTGTCATTGATAGACGATGTGCGCAACCTGCCTGCTAAAATTCGGTTGATCGGCCACTTTGCCGCTGCGATGATCGTATTGTGGGGTGCCGGTGTCGAGTGGCTCTGGTTGCTGCCGGTGCTGTTGTTCGTCATCTGGATGACCAACCTGTATAACTTTATGGACGGCTCCGACGGGCTGGCAGGCGGCATGGCGCTGTTCGGCTTCAGCTTCTATGGAATCGCCGCTTTGATGAATGGCAACGAAGCCTTTGCCATGATGAATTTCTCCATAGGCGCTGCCGCATTGGGCTTTCTCTACCATAACTTTCATCCGGCTAAAGTGTTCATGGGTGACGCGGGGTCGATACCGCTCGGTTTTCTCGCTGCGGCATTCGGGGTGTGGGGCTGGCAATCAGGCTATTGGCCGTTCTGGTATCCGATCCTGGTTTTTTCACCGTTCGTGATAGACGCGACCGTGACGCTGCTTAAACGTGCGCGGCGCGGGGAAAACCCTGCACAGGCGCACCGTGAACATTATTACCAGCACCTGGTACAAATGGGTTGGGGGCATCGCAATACCGCGATAGCCGAATATGCGCTGATGCTGCTGGCAGGCGCATCCGCATTATGGGGAATAGGACTGGAACCACAGGGCCAGGGCAATCTGCTGGCGTGGTGGGGCGCGGTTTATCTGGGGTTGGCAACCTGGATCGATTGGCGCTGGCACCAGCATGAGGCGATGAAAAAAAATGCTGCCGATGTATAAAGCCAATATGCGCACCACTTTGGCGGTACTGCATGATGCAGTTGCCGCAGTGTTGGCTTGGAATTTAGCCTATCTTTTGCGCTTCAATTTTGAATTGCCACACAATTTCGTTGCGGAGCTGCAACAAACCCTGTGTTGGGTTGTGCCTTTGGAGCTGGTCATTTTTTGGCGCTTTAATTTGTATCGCGGGATTTGGCGCTATGCCAGCACCCCTGATTTGCGCCGCATATTTCTGGCAGTTGCGCTTTCAGCGGCGCTCATACCGCTGATGTTCCTGATGTTGCGTTTGGACTTGGTGATTCCGCGTTCGGTCCTGATCATCAATCCGCTGTTACTGATCCTGATGATGGGCGGCAGCCGCTTCGTTTACCGGTTGTGGAAAGAGCAGGGGCTATATAGCGGTTTCAAGCTGCAAGGCGAACCCGTGCTGGTGTTGGGTGCGGGTGATGCGGCAGCGAGTCTGGCCAAGGAATTGACCAAGAGCAGTGCTTGGCGGCTGGTGGGATTTCTGGATGATGACACCGACAAACATGGCCGCATGCTGAACGATGTTCATGTGCTGGGCAAACTGGATAGCCTGTCGGAATGGGCCGAACGGCTTGGTGTAACGCAAGTGATCATCGCGATGCCTTCCAGCTCGCACCAGCAGCGCAAGCGTGCGATGCAGTTGTGCAATGCTGCTCGGTTGAAAGCGCTTACCGTCCCTTCGTTTGACGACTTGATAAGCGGCAAAGTGGCGGTTTCGCAACTGCGGGCGATAGAACTGGATGACCTTTTGGGGCGCGACCCGGTGGTGCTGGATGATGCCGGATTACATCGCTTGCTGACCGGAAAGGTGGTGATGGTGACCGGTGCCGGCGGCTCCATAGGCTCAGAAATGTGTCGCCAGATCGCGCGTTTCTCGCCGGCAAAGCTGGTGCTGTTCGAGTCCGGTGAATTTTCGATGTATACCATCGAACAGGAACTGAAACAGTCTTTCCCCGAGCTGAACATTGTTTGTCTGATGGGTGATGTGCGCGATGCGGCGCGGGTGGATGAAGTCATTCAACACTACCGGCCAAGTGCGTTGTTTCATGCTGCCGCCTATAAGCATGTGCCGATGATGGAACAGAACAATGCCTGGCAGGCGATACGCAACAACGTGCTGGGTACCTGGACTGTCGCACGTGCTGCCCAGCAGCATGGTGTCGAGAAATTCGTGATGATCTCCACAGACAAGGCGATAAATCCGACCAATGTGATGGGTGCCAGCAAACGCCTGGCCGAAATGGTTTGCCAGGCATTGCAGCCTTCCGGTTCCATGCTCTTCGTGATGGTGCGTTTCGGCAATGTGCTGGGCAGTACCGGCAGCGTGATCCCCACCTTTCGTGCACAAATTGCACGGGGCGGGCCAATCACGGTGACGCACCCCGAAATCACTCGATACTTCATGTCCATACCTGAAGCAGCCCAGCTGGTGTTACAGGCCGGGCTGATGGGGAAAGGCGGCGAGATATTTGTTCTGGAAATGGGCGAACCGGTGAAGATCGTCGATCTGGCGAAGGACTTGATACGCCTGTCCGGTTTCACCGAAGATGAGATCAAGATCGAATTCACCGGATTGCGTCCGGGGGAAAAACTCTACGAAGAATTGCTGGCAGACAGCGAGTATACCCTGAGCACACCGCATCCCAAGCTGCGCATCGCGCAGGCACGGCAAGCCGACGCGGAATGGCTGAGCCAATTGCTGGAGTGGATGTCCGCAAAGGTCATGGCAGATGACGCGGTGCGCGAGGCTATCACTCAGTGGGTGCCGGAATATCATCCGAGTTCTCGGCAATCATCGCCGAAAAAGAATAACCGGGCTTGAGGATTACAACGGCAATCTTGCCTGAGTAATTTACGGTTGAAAAAGCATGGCTAAACTCTCCGTTATCATCATTACAAAAAACGAAGCTTCCAACATCGAGTCTTGTCTTGAATCGGTAAAGTGGGCGGACGAAATCATCGTTGTCGATTCCGGCAGCAGTGATGCGACGGTGGAGATTTGCCGTAAGCTTGGTGCGCAGGTCCATGTGCATGATTGGCAGGGTTTCGGTACACAAAAGAACCGCGCCCTCTCCTATGCGGTCCACGAGTGGGTGTTTTCTATAGATGCCGATGAGCGAGTGACTCCCGGCCTTCAAGCACAACTCATCAAGGCGATGGAAGACGGTAGCAAAGATGGATTTTACGTGCCGCGACTCTCACAGTTCTGTGGACGATTCATCAGGCACTCGGGCTGGTATCCGGATTACGTGCTGCGGCTATTTAGAAGGACCAAGGGCCGCTTCTCCGATGATATGGTGCATGAGCGGGTGATACTTGAAGGCCATGCCGGACGACTGTCCAGCCCGCTGTTGCACTACAGCTATTTGAACGAAACAGACGTGCGGCGCAAAACCGAGCAGTACGCCAGGGCCGGGGCTATGCAGATGTTTAAGAACGGCAAAACAGCCTCGTTTGCCGACGCGCCATCGCGTGCAGGCTGGGCATTCATCAGAACCTATTTCCTGCGATTCGGTTTTCTGGATGGGGTCGCAGGTTTTAATATCGCACTGATGAATTCCAGGACGACCTACCTCAAATACAATCAGTTAAAAGCGCTGCGTTCAGCTGAATCTGCGCTTTAACGTGCTGCGCAGCAATTGCCAGCGAAAGTTCAGCGTATCTTCAGGCTCGGGGAGTGCCATGCTCTTGGCGGGTATTCCACGGCGCAGATAATTACGATCGAACACCGACTGGCGTATCCCCCATTTGTGCAGGAACTGTTTTCCGCCGTTGTTTTTCTTGATTCGGCCAGTCGATTTTGCCTGAAAGTGGTAAACCAGCGAATCTCCCACACCTAAAAAGATGCGGCAACCGGCATGCCACAGCTTCATCGAAAAATCGTTGTCGCTACTCATGCCGGGCGAAAATTCACTGCTGTACCCGCCGACCTTGAACCACCACTTGGCGTGCACCAGCGTGGGAGGCCAGGTTGCACCGTACCAGTCCGGCTTGTGAAGATTCGGCAGATCCGCCAGCAGTTCCTGTTCGGCAAATTGTTCCGGGCTGCGCCCGTAATCTTTTACGATCACACAGGGATTGCTTGTTTGCACAGGCTCTATCATCGTGCCGGACAACATGAAAAGATCCGTATCTATTCCCGCCAACCTGTTGACCAGTGCGGTATCCCATCCGGGGCAGCAGTACATGTCGTCATTCAGATAAAGGATGTAATCCAGCTTGGCAAGCATGGCTGCCTCATTGACCGCCAGACAGATGCCGACGTTCTGTGGCGAACAGGTGTGATCAAGCTGTTGTGTCCGCACCCAGTCAAGAGTTCCGTCACTTCCGTCGTTGACATGGATTATGATCTGGTGGGCAAGGCTGGAGTTTTCACGAATGCTGCGCACACAGAGCTTTAGCAACTCAAGATTGTTCCAGGTGGGAATTAATATCGAAAACATGCGGCGATGATCCTTTGGTTAGCTCATTCTCTGAATCTCTAAGCGTTCGGTCTGGTTGCGCATATCAGGGCGGCATTAAGCGGAAAACAAATCCCGCATTAATAACTTCAATGCGGAAGGGCAGTTTGCAAAATACGCTTGGGCACTATTGAAGGATGCTCAATTTCCAGTGTCGTCCCCGACAAGTCCCGGATTGCCGCAATGACCCTGGCTGCCGGAAGATTCTGCAAGCAATCGCTCAAGCTGGCATTATGGCGCTCGCAGCCCTCTTCCATGCACGGCACACAATCACCCTCGCCTTGCACCACCACCACATTGTTAACGCGCTGGCTGCCTTTCATTTTGTAAGGATTGCGGTCTTCTTCGTAACCTTTTGGCCAAGGCCCCCATTTCACCGGATTGGACGGGCCGAACAACGCAACAGTGGGGGTACCAAGCGCCGCCGCCATGTGGGTAAGCGCCGTGTCCGGGCCGACATAATATTTGGCGCGGCTGATGAGGAAGGCATTTTCGGCAAGGCTGAGTTTGCCTATTATGCTCACTGTGCCAGCGGGCATGGAGCGGTATATCTGTTCGACATAAGCCAATTCAGCAGGGTCGCTGCTTCCGGTAAGCACCGAGCGGATGCCGTTTTCTGCGAGCCATCTGGCCAGTTCAACCCAGCCATCCCGCTTCCACATCTTGTATGTAAACTTGGGAGACATGTGCAGAACCGCAAAAGTCTCAGCACCGATATCAAACGGCAAAGCCTTTGCAACCGAGATCTCGTCGGAGGGATTCCAGGCAACCACCACTTCATGGTTGCGTTTGATGCCCAACAAATCTACAAGTCCGAGATTCGTCAGCACGGTATGGCTATCAACATGTTCAAATTTTGCCCAGTGCGTGAGCAGAGATTGCTTCCAGTGTTCCTTCCTGCTGCCATCCTGCATTCCGAGCCGTGTCTTCCCGGCGATCCAGGTGTACAGGGTCGGCCGGTCACCCAACAGTGTTGTAAGCGCAAGATCATATCTTCGGAACAGGCTGAGTATCAATCGCAAGTGCTGCCAGAATCCTGGACGCGCCGGTACGGTGATCACGCGATGAATGTCCGGATTGCGCAGCAGAACCCCTTCGGTATGCTCGAATACCAGCACGTCTATCTGCGCCTGGGGCCACGCCAGGCGCAGCGAACGGATGACAGGCGTGGACAACAACACATCGCCTATGCGCAAGGTGACGACCACCAGTATGCGGCGCGGGGCTTCCAGGGTCGCCCCGGTATTATCGGTGTGCCGCGGCTCTTGTCCGGGCTCTGTGTCCCATAACTCGATATCTTTCAGCGGGTGTTCCCAGAACAAGCCATAACCCGCGCGGCGGAGTTTGCCTGATAGTGTGGTGCGTGGAAATAATTTGTGGTGACGGGCGGCAAGCTGTGACGGAGCGGCCAAGCGCAGTGCTCCCAGATAGTGCTGCTTGAACTCTCTCTGGGTGATGCCCCATTTCATCACAAATATCCGCCCGCCCCTGTTGCGCCGGATGCGCCCGGTGCTTTTACAGGAGAAATGATAAAAACGGCTTGAACCGATGATACGGAAACGGCGGCAGCCGACCACCCAGAATTTCATCAGCAGATCATCATCGCTACTCATGCCGGGGCTGAATTCCAGACTGTACCCGCCTACCATCATCCACCATTTCCGATGGAATAATGTTGGTTGCGATTCACCGCCCTCGACGTCATCTTTTGCTTCGGAAAGATATTCCCGCAGTAAACGGGGTTCATCAAAATTTTGCGGGGTGGTGCCAAAATTCTGTTTGATGATGTTGGGATTATTGCCGTTATCGGGCTGGATCATGGTGGAAAAAAACAGTGCAAGATCGGTATCGCTGGATTCGATCGCCTTGGCAAAAGCTGTGTCCCAGCCCGGGCACGCCACCATGTCATCATTCATGTAGAGTACCCAATCGCGACTCGCCTGGGCAACCAAATGATTTACGGACAGACAAATGCCGATGTTTTTTTCGGTATGGCTGTACTTGATGCCCTGAGCTTTAACCCAAGCCAGCGTGCCGTCCGAACCGTCATTGATATGGATAATGATCTCGTGACTGGATTGTGAATGCTTGCGGATACTGTCAACGCACAGTTTCAGAAAATCCAGATTGTTCCATGTGGGGATGATGATGCTGAACATAACGGGATCCTAGTTCGACGTTTTGTGGGTGGCGGCAGCCAGCAATACCGCCACGGTTAGGCTGTAAAACGCGGCGGTCATTTTCAGGTTGAATATCTCGACGGTTAAACCGAAAATAAAAAATCCCGCGACCAGACAAATCCCCATGAAGGCTGCTGATTTTTCTTGCGGGACACCGGACCGCGTTGAACGCATGAAAATAATCAAGGGTATTGCGTAAACAGACACGATAGACAGCAATCCGAATATTCCCAGTTCGGCAGCCTTTGCCAGTATCTCATTATGCACCTCGCCGCGCCCGTAGGAGGCGGCTATCGGTGTCAGCGTCCCATTGTCGCTTAATGGTGTCATCATTTGCGCAAAACCGCCAGGGCCGACCCCAAAGACCGGATGCTCGGAAAATAAATAGCAGGCAACCTGCCAAAGCTGCAGGCGGATGCCGATGGAAG
>Ga0172379_10004003_pt1 | contig 22498 bp, 19 predicted proteins | sample GrowelOW334metaG_FD_119756 | JGI IMG/M metagenome (GOLD analysis project Ga0172379, IMG submission 119756) | Groundwater microbial communities from an aquifer near a municipal landfill in Southern Ontario, Canada - Groundwater well OW334 metaG | ecosystem: Environmental > Aquatic > Deep... | reverse complement strand
TGTCGCGCAAAAAAATAAAATTGCGAAATCATATATCGGTATGGGTTATTATCCGACTATTACGCCGGCAGTTATTCAAAGAAATATTTTGGAGAATCCGGGTTGGTACACGCAATACACACCGTATCAAGCTGAAATATCGCAGGGTCGTTTGGAAGCTTTATTAAATTTTCAAACAATGGTGAGCGATTTAACCGGACTTCCAATAGCGAATGCTTCTCTGCTTGACGAAGCAACTTCGGCGGCAGAATCAATGTTGATGTTCTTTCACTCAGGAAATAATTCTGCAAAGAATAAATTTTTTGTTGATGAAAAAGTTTTCCCGCAGACGCTTGATGTTTTATTGAACCGCGCTAATCCAAATGGAATAGAAATTACTGATGGAGATTTTAATAAAATAAATTTGGATGAAACGTACTTTGGAGCTTTACTACAATATCCAAACAGTGACGGTGCAGTTATAAATTATGAAAGTTTTATTACCACTGCACATCAAAAAAATATTAAAGTAGTTGTTGCCGCCGATCTTTTAAGTTTAGCATTGCTGAAAGCTCCGGGAGAATTTGGCGCTGATGTAGCTGTTGGAACAACACAACGATTTGGTGTACCAATGGGATTTGGTGGACCAAGTGCCGCTTACTTTGCGGTGAAAGAAGAATTCAAAAGAATTCTTCCTGGAAGAATTATTGGCGTCTCAGTGGATGCGGATGGGAATCCCGCTTTACGCATGGCTTTGCAAACGCGTGAGCAGCATATCAGAAGAGAAAAAGCAACAAGCAATATCTGTACGTCTCAAGTGCTTCTTGCCGTTATGGCGGGAATGTATGCGGTTTATCATGGTCCGGAAGGTGTGCGCGATATCGCGGAAACAATTCATCTTTTAACAGCAAAGCTTGAATCTTCTTTACAAGAATTAAGCTTTGAGCAAACAAACAAATTTTTCTTCGATACGCTTTTAATCAATGTAAAAGATGAAAAAACTATTAAGAAAGTAAAATCACTTGCAGAAAATAAATTAGTCAACTTCCATTATGTTGAAAAGAATAAAATCGGAATTAGCTTAAGCGAAGTGACAACAGAAAAAGATGTTCTAGAAATTGTGGAAATATTTGCAGAAGCTATCGGAAAGAAGAGTAATGCTCTTTCTCAAAATTTATTAAAGAAATATCCGGCGGAGTTGGAGAGAACTTCTTCCTATTTGCAGCATCCGATATTTAATTCGTTTCATTCTGAAACCGAGTTGATGCGTTACGCAAAGAGATTAGAGAATAAAGATATCTCATTGACCTACGGAATGATCCCGCTCGGTTCTTGCACGATGAAGTTAAATGCGGCGGCTGAAATGCTTGGCATTACGCATCCGGGATTTACAAACATTCATCCCTTCGCTCCGCAATCTCAAACGGAAGGATATCAAATTGTAGTTTCAGAATTGGAAAAAGCGCTGGCAGAAATTACCGGCTTTGCGGGAACATCACTTCAACCAAATTCCGGCGCGCAAGGCGAGTATTCCGGTTTAATGGTTATCCGCCAATATTATATTGATAAGAATGAGAGCCACAGAAATATTGCACTCATACCATCATCCGCGCATGGAACAAATCCCGCGAGCGCTGTAATGGCGGGAATGAAAGTGGTAGTTGTTGCTTGTGATGAAAAAGGAAACGTTGATGTTGACGACTTGAAGAAAAAAGCTGAAGAACATAAAAATGATTTAGCCGCATTGATGATAACCTATCCTTCAACGCACGGAGTTTTTGAAGTTCGCATTAAAGAGATTTGCGAGATCATTCATGCAAACGGCGGACAAGTTTATATGGATGGCGCAAACATGAACGCGCAAGTTGGATTAACGAGTCCAAAGAGTATTGGCGCGGATGTTTGTCATTTAAATTTACATAAGACTTTTGCAATCCCACACGGTGGCGGCGGTCCGGGAGTTGGACCGATTTGCGTAGCAAAACATTTAGTACCGTTTTTACCAAAACATTCTGTTGTTTCCGTTGGCGGAGAAAAAGGAATTCACGCGGTATCAGCTTCTCCATATGGTAGTGCAAATGTTCTCATCATTTCTTACGGTTATATTAAAATGTTGGGCGCCGAAGGATTGAAGACATCAACTGAATACGCTATACTGAATGCGAATTACATTGCCGCAAAATTAAAACCGTACTACAAAATTCTTTACACCGGTGAAAAGGGAAGAGTTGCGCACGAAATGATTTTTGATATGCGCGATTTTAAAAGAACTGCGAATATTGAAGTGGAAGATATCGGGAAGCGTTTAATGGATTATGGATTTCATGCGCCGACAATTTCTTTCCCTGTTCACGGAACAATGATGATAGAACCGACGGAAAGCGAATCGAAAAAAGAATTAGACCGCTTTTGCGAAGCGATGATCCTTATTAAAAAAGAAATGGATGCAATTGAAAACGGTTCTACCGATAAAGAAGATAACGTAATTAAAAATGCGCCGCACACAATGCACGCAGTAAGTGCAACTGAATGGAAACACAAATACTCACGCGAAGAAGGAGCGTTCCCGTCTTCATGGGTTAAGCAATATAAATTTTGGCCTGCCACCGCTAAAGTAAATAATGGTTTCGGAGATAGGAATTTGGTTTGTACTTGTCCGTCGGTTGAAGAGTACAAATAAAGATGAATTAAAATTATATAGATAATAATGCCACCCCTTCAGGGTTTGGTGTATGAGGTTTGCTTAGTATTATAATAATGTCAGCCCTTCGGGCTTGAATAAACGTGTTAATGACTTAATCCCGAAGAGATGAAATGATTATAGAATTGATGCACCAGGAGAAAATTAAAACACCGAAGGGGTGAAATAATTAACCTTAAAATCATCTCAAAAAGGCAATAGATATGTTACATAAAATTATGTTGGTGTTATTATTTTTAATTCAAATACTAACAGCACAGGAGGTATATAAAGATTTAAACTATCTAATTAAAAACAAAGAATATGGCAAGTTTCATATTTTTGTAGATTCTTTACTAGAGAAAGATAACAACAACGCTGATTTAAACTTACTTAAAGGTAGAGTCTTAGTTGATCAGTTCCGATTAGAAGAGAGTAAACCGTTTCTTGAAAAAGCAGTCAGTTTTGACAAACAAAATAGTGGGGCAAAAGCCTGGGGACTTAATTATCTTGCGATGATTGCATATCTTGATAACGATAAGGAAAAGTGTTTCCAATATTTGAATACTTCTTTGGTACTAAACGCTGGAAAAAATGCTGTAAAATTCGCGCAAGAGAAAATATTAATATGGGGATTCTCTGATTTTTATAAAGATTGGGAAAAACAAGAGACAGAACATTTTGTGTTTCATTTTCAACCGAATAGCATTATAACCTATAAAACAAAATTTATGGAGACGCGGGAATCAGCGTTTCAAAAAATCAGTCAATTTTTTGATGTGTCCTTGCAGAGTAAAATTGATTTTTACATATGGAACTCAGATGCCGAGGCAAAAGAGAAGGGGATTTATTCAGTGGGATTTGCTCTTCCCGAATTTTTCATAATACACTCTAAAGCAAATCAAACCCCGGGTCATGAAGTTACTCACATCATTTCGCATTATTTATCTAAAGATGTAAAGAAAATCCGTTTTATAAACGAGGGTATTGCTGTATGTTTTGATTGTAACCCTGATACTAATTTTTTAAAAATCAAACAAATACGGGAAACAGAAAAGTACAATGATAAAATTTCAATTATTGATGCATGGTTGAACAAATCTAAGTATTCAGATGGAATCCTCTATCCTGTCGCGGGTGAATTCGTTAATAGGATTCTGGAAAAAGGTGGGAAGGAAAAATTTCTCAAACTCGTGGTCGATCAATCACTTAGTAATGCTCGAGCACTCTATGGGGAATTGCTTGATGATGTAATAAAACAAATTGAGTTAGAAATTAATTAGAAAAACATTAATAAAAATCTACTGATATTATAAATAAGTGTTGGGGAATAGTAATACGTAAATTGCAGTTAAACACTCTCAATTCTTTTCTTCAATTAAATTTACGATTTTGCGGTATGCAAAGAGAAGAAATTATTATTACACCGATCGGGTATGTCCGTTCAGAACAAGTTTACCGGTATGAGACTCCACGGCAGGGAGTTTTGGCAAAGGGAACTATCTCCACCATCGAACTACTTCCAAATAAAAATTTTGAGCAGGCGATAAAGAATTTAAATGGCTTTGACCGGATATGGGTTTTGTATCAATTTCATTTAAATATAAATCCAGCTAACGGTAAGATGGGTTGGAAACCGCTTGTTACTCCGCCGCGGCACACGCGAGAAAAGATCGGAGTATTCGCAACACGCGCTCCTTACAGACCAAATCAAATCGGGATGAGCTGCGTAAAGCTTGAGAAGGTTGAAGGACTTAAAATTTTTATTTCGGAATCCGATATTCTTGACGGCTCTCCGGTAATTGATATTAAACCGTATCTGCCGTATTCGGATTCCTTTCCCAATGCCGCTACCGGCTGGGTTAAAAGCGGATTGGAAAATATTTATGAAGTTAAGTTTTCAAAGAAATCGGTAATGCAAACCGATTGGCTGAAGAATAATGTTAAGATCAATTTGGTAAATTTTGCACAACTTCAATTGGAATTTAATCCTACCGATTCCACCCGCAAGAGAATTGTGCAACTTGAAAGTAAAACAAAACCGAAATTTATCTTAGCTTACCGGACGTGGAGAATCTTTTATACTGTGGATGAGTCCATCAAAAAAGTTTCGGTTAAAGAAATCCGTTCGGGATATACAAAAGAAGAAATGCTTAACTTTGCTATCGATAAATATGGAGATAAACATCTTCATAAAATGTTCAACGATGAATTTAATCTTCAATAACTCTGGAAATAATTAAGTGAAAACTAAAAACAATTTATGCTTCACGTTATTAACAGTTCTGCTTTTTCTCTTTCTTCCGCAAATAACAAACGCACAACCGTGGGAAGAGGATAATCATATTTTTAATCCAACGGGAATTCCCTCATTATCTTTTTCGCAACCGCGGTTTTATGATTTAGATGGTGACGGAGATTTGGATATGATCTTGGGCAGCACAGTGCAGGCTCCTCTTTATTTTAAGAATACGGGAAGTAAGACCAATCCCAAATTTGCAATGGACAAATCTCTTTTTGCGAATATTAACTCGCTTAACGCTGAGATGGGTGTTTGTGCTGATATTGATGCTGACGGCGACCTTGATTTTATTACCGGTGGTTATACGGGACTTCATTTATACGAAAACATCGGAAGCAACATACAACCGGAGTTTATGGAATCAACAAATATATTTGCTCAGCTTAGTGTTGGAGAAAATCCGATCCCAACTTTAGCGGATCTGGACGGCGACAACGATCCCGATTTAGCAGTCGGGCTAAGTGAAGACGGGGGAGTGAAGTATTACAAAAATTCCGGTTTAAAAGATTCACCTGAATTTTTGGAAAGCAACGGAGTTCGGTGGTTTGATGTTGGACTTTACGCGTATCCTTATTTTGTTGATTTGGACAAAGACGGCGATACTGATCTTCTAGTGGGCAGAGACGGATTCGGAATTAAATATTATGAGAATATTGGCGATTCGATTACTTACAATTGGAGTGACAAGAGTTCGCATTTCCAAACTGTTGGAACTACCACGTACTGGAATTCCGGCGCATTGGTTGATCTTTCAGGCGATGGAAAAACTGATCTTGTATTTGGAACCGCTTCTGGGCAAATTTTTTATTATACTAACACCGGAACAAACGTAGCTCCAACCTGGAAAGAAAACACAACCGTATTTGGCGGAACAATTGATATTGGCGGCGCAAGTTCTCCTCTTCTCTATGATTACGATGCCGACGGCGATTTGGATATGATCACCGGAACTCAATTAGGAAACATAAAATATTTTGAAAATGTTGGAACGATAAATAATCCAGCATGGAAAGAAAACTCAGCATTTTTAACGAACGTTAAACATTCAATATATTCTGCCGCAGCGGTGGGGGATTTGAACAACGACGGCAAACCCGATTTGATTGTGGGTGACTTTACCGGTAAACTTTATCTTCATTTACAAACCACAACCGGTTTCCCTTCAGTTACAACCGCTATGAATATTGTTGTTGATGGATTTGCCGTCCCGAGATTAATCGACTTTGATAAAGATGGTGATCTTGATTTGATTGTTGGAAGAGATAACGGCACAATTTCTTTTTATGAAAATATTGGAACAGCAGAATCGGCAGACTGGCTTGAACTTCAAAATTTCTTTGGAAGCATAGACGTTGGAGGAGATGCGGTTCCAACTCTTGTTGATTATAATAAAGACGGCGATTATGATTTAATTGTCGGGAACATATCCGGGGAAGTAAAGTTTTTTTACAATAATACTTTTGATTGGCAAGAAGATACTTCCGTTACAAGTACTATCATTGTTGATCAAAATGCTGCGCCGGCTTGCGCTGACCTTGATAATGACGGCGATTACGATCTTGTTCTCGGAAATTATGAAGGAACATTCAGTTACTTCAAAAATCAAAATGTAACAGTTGTTAAAAAGGAAGATATTACTCCACAGAATTATGGGTTATCACAAAATTATCCGAATCCTTTTAATCCGACAACAACAATAACATATCAAATTCCGACGGATGCGTTTGTGACTTTAAAAGTATTTGATCTTCTCGGTAAAGAAATTGCAACACTCGTTAATGAAGAAAAGTCAGCCGGAAAATATTCTTTTCAATTAGGATCCGCCAGTGGCGGAAGGAATTTCGAATTAGGAAGCGGAATCTATTTTTATCAATTGCGTGCGAATAACTTTGTGGCTACGAAGAAATTTATTTTGCTGAAATAGGGTAATAATAAATCCGCATGTGATTATTAGTGATGCCGATTCTTTCGAGTCGGCTTTTTTTATTAATTTTGTACCGCTTCAGATAAAACAAAAATATATTTTCCAACGAAAGAAAGAGATTGAATTTTGGAACTTACATGCAAAATATTAAAAGAATCAAAAACCGTTGCAGTTGTCGGTATCTCGGATAAAATGGAAAGGGACAGCGGCAGAATTGCCGAATTGTTAAAACGAAAAGGGTATAACGTTGTCGGCGTTCATCCGACTTTAAAGGAAGTTTTCGGTATTCCGGTCTATGTTTCGTTAAAAGATATTCCGCATAAAATAGATTTAGTTGATGTTTTCTTAAGTTCGGATAAAGTCCCGTTGATAATGAATGATGTTTTGGAAATCAAACCAAAATATTTGTGGTTTCAACTGGGAGTAATAAATGATGAAGCTGCAAAATTAGCAGAGCAGAACGGCATTCCTACTGTCCAAAACCGCTGCGTAGCAATAGAACTGAACTATTGCAAGTGATAATACTATATGGAAAAAATATTAGTTCAACAAAAATTGATAGCATGAATGAATGAAGATGAATGGATGAATGAATTGGAATTAATATTATCTGATCGTTTCATGATTACCATTCAACCATGCAATCATGCAACCATTCATTCTGTTGTTGCAGAACATGGTGGGAAGAAATGAAATTCTTTGTTTTGATTTTTGCGCTTCTCGTTTCAGAATTATTTTGTCAAACGGTAATTCCTAAACAGAATTTGTCATTCAAACCATTTCGGGTTGATTCAATCGCCATTTCCGGAAATGACATTACCGAGCCTGAAATTATTTTAACAGAACTTACTTTTTCTATTGGTGACATTGTTGATTCTACTAAACTAAGATACAATCGTGAACGTATTTACAGTTTGGGAATATTTACGAACGTTAGACTTTATCCCGAATCGAATGAAGATAAAACTACACTTATCATAGAAGTAAATGAGAGTTGGTATATCTGGCCTATTCCATTTTTAGCTTTGCGAGATAGAGATTGGAAAAAAGCTACCTTCGGTCTTGATGTTTTGATTATGAATTTTAGAGGGCGTAATGAAAAACTTAGAGCTTCTTTCAGCCTCGGATATGATCCTTCATTTACAATGCAATACTCAAAACCATATTGGTTCCGGAAAGAAGCAATTTATTTCGATGCGTATTTCGTTTATGTGAATCAAAATAATAAAAGCAGAAATGCTGAAATATTATTTGGTGAAAAGTTCAAACAAAAATTTATTTCCGGAAATATTACACTCGGAAAGCGATTTAATCTCTTTAACAAAGCAGATGTGTACGGAGGGTTTTCTTATGTAGAAACGCCGAAGTTTATCCCTAACGTTAATGCAACAGATTCGCGTATTGATAAGCTCCCGTTTCTTGGTTTGCGCTATTATTATGATTCGCGCGACCTTGCACAATTTCCTAAAGAAGGAATATTTTTCAATGCAGATATTTTGAAAAAAGGTTTTGGTAAAAGCGGAGTTGATTACAATATTTTCTCTGCAGACTTTCGCGAGTACAGAACTGTTTATAAAAATCTTTCTTCAAAGTGGAGATTTCATTCGCGGCAGACTTTCGGCAAGCTGATTCCATTTTACGATTATAGTTTTCTTGGATACAATGAAAAAATTCGCGGACATTTTACTCAAAGATCCGAAGGGAATAATCTTTATCTCTCTCAACTTGAATTTAAATATCCTCTGTTAACGGAAATTAATATCCATTTGAATTTGCCGTTAATTCCCGAAGCACTTTTAACTTACCGCATTGAAATATATGCCCAAACTTTTGTTGAAGGGGGGGTAACACAAATGAGAGGAAAATCTATTAATTTATCACATGCATTTTCCGGTTATGGATTTGGTTTTACGGGACTAATACTTCCGTACAACATTGCGCGACTGGAATTTGCTCTCAACGAATTAGGAAAAGCAGAAATAATATTTGATCTTGGCATATCTTTCTAACATAGAGCTTTATTATTTTCAACCGGAATCGATTACTGAAAATATAATTAAAGTATCCGGCGATGAGTTTTTGCATCTTTCCCGCGTTATGCGCCATAAAATTGATGACGTTATTTTTATTACCGATGGCTGCGGAAAAATTTATACTTGTAAAATTGTCTCTCTGGATAAAACATTTTTATCAGCAGAAATTCTATCGTTCGAAACGTATCAAAATAAATTTAAGAACATTTACTTCTGTATTCCGAAACTAAAAAATCCGGAGCGGTTCGAGTTTGCGCTTGAAAAATGTGTGGAGCTGGGAATAACAAACTTCATCATATTTGAATCGTTGAGAACCATTGCCAAATCAAATAAAGTTGAGAGATGGGAAAAAATTCTTCTCTCCGCGATGAAACAATCGTTACGGAGTTATTTACCGAAGATCCATTCTTTGACAAGTCTTAAAAACATTTTGGAATTAGATGGAGTTAAAATTCTCTTTGAACAAAATGCTGAAAAGAAATTGAGTGAGCTGAAATATTCAGATGATAAAACTTACTATTTTATTTTTGGACCGGAAGGCGGGTTGGATAAAAAAGAAATTGAAGCAGCCGGAGCAGATAATCTTTTTCAACTTACGGAAAACCGGTTAAGATCAGAAACTGCAATTGTTTTTGCAGCTTCTAAATTAACTGCTGCTTTTTTATGAGCGATGAAATAACAAATAATGAAAAAGAAATTGACTTATCAGTTCCTTTGTGGAAGGCGAACATTTACAGTCTTCCTATTGTAATTATTTCAATTTTACTAACGGGATTGCCATTCAAATATATTTGGGGATTGGATCATTTGTTTGCTGAATTTAGCAGCAATGCAAATTTTCTTCTTTTGTTAATTCTTTTTTTCATCGGGATAATTTTACATGAACTCATTCACGCTGTTTCATGGATGGTTTTTGCAAAGACACCATTTAACAAAATCAAATTCGGCTTCAACATAAGATCGCTTTCGCCTTACGCTCATTGTGGTGAAGCGGTAACCGCTAAAGTTTACAGAATTGCATTACTCACTCCCGCAATTATTTTAGGAATAATTCCAACCTTAATTTCATTCATTTCCGGAAGTGTTTGGTTTTTTGTGACTGGATTGCTTTTTACAGTAACCGCATGCGGAGATTTTTTAATTTTCTGGTTGATAAGAAAAGTAAGAAATGATCAATTCGTTGCTGATCATCCGGAGAGGGCGGGGTGTTGTGTAGTATTTAAATCGAAAAGATGAGAATATGAATGAATTGTTATTATTCCAAAAGAATAATTTGACTTGCCACGAGCTTTAGCTCGTGGATTAAGAGTTAAAAATCACGCTCGGCTTTAGCCAAACTATTTTTTCTTAATAATCTCAAACCCATATTTTTTTATAAACTCGTCATACTCCTCTTGAAAAGATTTTATTTTATGATGTTCTTCTTGATTCTTAATATAATCCCTAACTTTATTAATCATTGATTCACTTACCGAGACCGCAATATATTCATCTTGCCATTCAAATTTAGTTTTAGTCAATTTTTCTTTATTCACCCAGAAGGATGATTCTCCCTTCATAAGTTGAACGACTTTACTGATAGTTTGTTCACAACCGAGAGAAATTGTTAAGTGGATATGATCTTCAACGCAATTAAGAAAATCGATATAAATATCCTTCGTCTTAGCGTTTTGTTTAATATGGTCAAGGAGAAGAGGTTTAAGCTGTTTAGTGATAATTTTTTCTCTGTTCTTAGTTGACCAGATTAGATGAATCCAAACTCTTAAATATGGCATAAAAGTCTCCTTTTGTATTTGGTTAAAGTCAATATTATTTATTCTTATTATCAACGCGCTAAAGCGCGTTGCAAGTCATCGCATTGCAAATATCTTTTCATTTATGTAAGTATTTGACTTGCCACGAGCTTCAGCTCGTGGATAAATAAAAATCCTAGAACTCCGGGCTTTAGCCGAACTAACTTTCATCATTTGGCTAAAGCCAATAGTGTTCCATTCTCATATTCAACGCGCTAAAGCGCGTTGCAAGTCATCAAAGAATATTCTTAATCTTTAACTTAAACAACACTCATTTCAATAAACTTTTTTATCAGTCTTTCAAAATTTCCTTTTACACGGTTGGCGGTTATTGTGACTTCTTCGTGCGAAAGTTTTTGATTTGAAATTCCCGCAGCAAAATTTGTAATGCAGGAAATTCCTGCGCATTTCATTCCTTTTGAAACTGCGTAAACAGCTTCGTGCACGGTTGACATGCCAACAGCATCCGTTCCAAACTTGTTCATCATTTCAATCTCTACCGGTGTTTCGTACGATGGACCTTTGGAATACCAGTACGATCCTTCCTTTAAAGGAATTTTTTCATCAAGCGCTGATTGTTTAATCGTTTCATTTAATTTTTGTGAAGGACAATCGAGAAAAGCATTTTTTGCATCGAAGTTGGAAATACCCATCACTTCTGATAATTCTTTTTTTAGAAATAGGGAGTTGAACGAAGTGAGCAGCATTAAATCGCCGGGAGAAAAATTGCGATTAATTCCTCCGGCTGCGTTTGTTAACAAAATATTTTTACATCCAAGTTCAGCGCAAAGATGAACGGGGAGGAGGCACTGATAAAGATCGTAACCTTCGTAAAAATGAATTCTTCCTTGAAATAAAATTATTTTCTTCCCGGCATATTCTACAAAATGAATTTTCCCTTGATGTCCCGCAACTGTTGAAGTCGGATAATTTGGTAAATCGGAAGTTGCCACAGAAACTTTTAGATTAAGTGAAGAAGCAAAGTCACCCAGACCGCTGCCGAGAATGATAGCAATTTCCGGTTGAAAGGGAGCGATCTTTTTTAACGCGGTTGATGTTTCAGAAAAAATGGAGTTGAGGTTGATCATTTAAATTCCTATTTCAATAATCTGTAATCGCAGACTGAAGTCTGCGCTACGGAAAAAACGTAGCACAGACTTCAGTCTGTTTATTTTATTTAATAATTATTCTTGAAAGTATCCGCAAAATATTTCCGCTACTTCAATAATATTCCGGCTAAGGTAGCCGTCATCAAAGTTGCAAGAGTCCCGCCGAGTACAGCACGCAAGCCTAATGCAGCAATATCTTTTTTCCGTTCGGGAGCTAAAGGACTAATGCCACCGATCTGAATTGCGATAGAAGAAAAGTTTGCGAATCCACAAAGAGCATAGGTTGCCATGATCATACCTTTCTCGGACATTGCATGGGCTTTAATTAGAGTTGTCAAATCGAGGTAAGCAACAAATTCATTTAGCACAACTTTTGTCCCGATCAAACTTCCGAAGTTTAGCGCATCATGCCACGGAACACCGATTCCGTATGCAAGATATTGCAGAACCATTCCGAATAATAATTGTAACGAAAGAGGTTTACCGAAATTTGCCTGCAGCATTTGATTAACGCCGATAACGTCTCCCAAACTTGTTAATATAAAATTGAACATCGCAATTAAAGCAATAAACGCGAGCAGCATTCCAGCCACATTTAATGCAAGCTGTAAACCGTCAGAAGCGCCGGTAGCAGCCGCTTCAATTATGTTTGATGCGTTCTTATCTACTTTTAATCTTACGGTTCCTTTTGTTACCGGGTCGCCCACTTCAGGGAAAAGAATTTTGGCAACAACAAGCGAAGCCGGCGCCGCCATGCAACTCGCGGCTAAAAGTTGAACGGCAAAACGGAGTTGTGCCTGGTAGAGCGGAATGTTGTTGGCGTCGGCAAATGATTGCCCCAGCATTTGAATGTATCCCGCCATAACTCCACCGGCTATAGTTGCCATTCCACCGATCATTATCGTAAGCAATTCTGAGTTCGTCATCTTTGCAATGTATGGACGAATTAATAAAGGAGCTTCGGTTTGTCCGACAAAAATATTTGCAGTGTTTGAAAGAGATTCAGCTCCGCTTGTTCCTAATAACTTTGCCATTACCCAAGCCATTCCTTTTACAACTAATTGTAAAATTCCAAGATAATAAAGCACCGAAGTAAGCGCTGAGACGAAAATTATTGTAGGTAACACCTGGAAAGCAAAAAAGAAACCGATGGATTCCGCACCGCTGTTTATTGCAAGTTTACCGAAAACGAACTTTGATCCTTCCATAGTAAAACCAAGTAGAGCAACTATTGCCGAGCCAAGCCAGTTAATAATATCTTTTATCCAACCTAACGGGAAAAACCAACTGCGAAGAGTTTCGGAATGAAGAATGAAAATTGCAAATAAAACTTGTATTGAAATTCCCGTTATAACCAATTTCCAATTAATTCTTTTTTTATTATTCGAAAAAAGAAAAGCAATACCGAGCAAAAGGGCAATTCCAAATGTTCCGCGTACTAACGAAATTACAAAATCCATAAAGTCCTTTTATTATTCTTGTGGGATAAAATGACATTTTCTGCAACGCGCTTCGTAAATATCCGAAGCACCGACAACTACACGTTCTGCAGAAATAATTTTACGCTGAGTTTTATCTGCCGGGTTACCGCAGACAACACAAATTGCCAAAGTTTTTGTGATGTATTCGGCAATGGCAAGTAATTGCGGCATTGGTTCAAAAGGGATACCGCGGTAATCCTGATCTAACCCCGCTACAAGCACACGTTTCCCGTCATTAGCAAGTTGGTTACAGACATCAACAATTTCTTTTGAAAAAAACTGTGCTTCATCAATACCGATAACTTGTGCCTCTTTGGAAAGCTCTAAAATTTCTTGCGGAGTTTCAACGATAATTGAAGGAAGAGATTGTTCGCTGTGGGAAACAATTTCATCAGCAGAGTACCGTGTATCAATTTTCGGTTTGAAAACCAGAACAATTTGTTTTGCAATTTTTGCGCGTCGAAGTCTTCTAATAAGTTCTTCGGTTTTACCGCTGAACATGCAGCCGGCAATAACTTCGATCCAGCCGGTTTCTTTTGGAAGAGAATGAGGATTGATTTCGTGCATTATATTAAGATGTTTTTGTTTTTAAGTCGATATCTTCAAAAGCAAAAGGGAGTAAATCTTTTGTGCGAAGAATTTTAATTTCTTTTTTTTGATTTGTTAAAACGATGTCGATATCTTTGCAAATATCAGAAATAATTTGTCGGCAGGCGCCGCATGGTGAGCAGAATTCAATTGTATCTGCGGCAATTGCAATTGCTTTAAATTTTCGTTCCCCTTCGGAAACAGCTTTGAAAATAGCTGTCCGCTCTGCGCACATCGTAAGGCTGTACGAACTGCTTTCCACATTACAACCGGAATAAATTTTTCCGTCTTCGGTTAACAGCGCCGCGCCAACATAGAAGTTGGAGTAAGTCGGCATTGCATTTTTTTTTGCTTCAATGGCTTTTTCAACTAAGAATGTATAATCCATTATCACTCAACTTTGTTGTTCAAAAATAAGAAAATTATTATTAACACAAGTGGTGTAAATAAAAACTTACGGAAAATTAGTGAAGATATTACCGGCGTTAAAAATTAAGAGCATGAAAGAATGGTTGAATGGTTGAATGAAAAAAAATAAAATGATAAATAAATTAAAGTTTATTCCAGTCATCCACCTAATCAATCATCCATTCTCTCGGGACTAAATTCTAATTCACTTCCATTTAATTTTAAAAAACCTTGCACTAAAAAAATTGAAGACAAGAAAACATTCATAAAGAATTTGGTAAAAGAAAATTTCTCCGAAAGAAAAGTGGTATTTGAATTTCTTTTGGAATGAATAAACGATAAAGTAATCACAGAAAATCTTTGAAAGAAAAATAAAACCGGCTTCCGGAAAAAAGGGAATGAAGAAGAGCGAGTCTATAGCAAGGATATTAGCCATATGCCAAAACCCTAAAAACAATTTATGCTGCCACAAATAATGAAATGAAGTTGCAGTGTGTCTCCGTTTTTGCTGAAAGTAACCAGTAAAAGTTTCCTGTGTATTTGAAAAGACCAGACTATCTTCTCCCGATACGATCCCTATTTTACATTTGTTTTTTACAGCTTCGCGAATTAATAAATCATCATCACCGCCAAGTGTTTGCAACGTTTTGCCAAAACCGCCAAGCCGCAGAAAAGTTCCTTTTTTAATTCCCAAACTCCGGGAAGCTGCTGAGTAGGGAAACTTAAACCATGCAGCCGTAAAGGTTAGAGCGGTAGTTCTAAAATTTTCAAAACAAAAATAATGATTTGCGAAAGTTTGTTTAAATGTAAACGGAGCAAATCCGATTAGCAAATCAAAGTTGAAAGAGAATTTATAAGAGAAAGCTTTTAGCCAATTAATTTGCGGTGAACAATCGGCATCAATAAAAAGGAGAAAAGGGAATTGAGCTTGGGCAATCCCGATTTCCAAAGCTCCTTTTTTTGCAGGTAAAATTTTATGTTCTGCTTTTAGTAAACGGAAATGAGGAAAGCGATCAGCATATTTCTGTGCGGCGGTAAAAGTTGAGTCGGTGGAGTTATCATCAACAAAAACGATTTCGAATTTATCTTTCGGATAGTTTTGCCTCTCAAGAGAGAGAAAAAGTTGGTCAAGATTTTCTTCTTCATTCTTTGCGGCAATAATTATTGAAATTTTTACCTCATTGGATTTATCTTCTCCAATTTCCTTCATCCAGGGACTTCCAATCGCCAAATAAAAAACAATACAGCAAACGGAAAAGAGAATAATTGAAATAATAGCCGCTTCGACCAAAATGATCCTTTTTGAAATTTTTTATTTTTTCCCGTATAAAATATTGAATTCATGGAGAAAATAACCTAAGTTTGTTTGTAAATTTTATTAATAATTAACCACAAGGGAGCCCATGTTAAATATTTATGAAAAACTTCAACAAAACATTCCAACTTGGCGTTCAGAATTAAGTGAATTAGCCAAAGCAAACGGAGAGAAAAAAGTTTCCGAAGTAACTGTTGCTCAGTTGCTCGGCGGCATGCGCGGGGTAAAAGGTGTTATGTGCGATACTTCTTCCGTACCGCAAGATAAGGGATTAATTATTCGAGGTATTTCTTTAGCAGATTTAGTAGAAAAATCTCCTGAAGAAACTTTCTATTTACTTTTAACCGGTGAACTTCCTAACGCGGCAGAATTGGAAGATTTTTCATCCAGGTTAAGATTACGGAAAACTATTCCAAGTTACATTTGGGACGTTCTCAAAGCTCTTCCAAAAGATACTCATCCAATGGTTATGCTGAATACGGCAATTCTTGTTTTACAACGCGAATCAGTGTTTGCGAAGATGTATGAACAAGGAATTAAAAAAGATGAATATTGGAAATATACACTTGAAGACGCTTTAGATATCGTAGCCAAATTACCGGGGTTGGCGGCAGCCGTCTATAGATTACGATTTGAAAAAGGTCCGCTGCTTCATCCAAATGCCGATCAAGATTTAGCCGGTGATTTCGTGCATCTTATGGGCTTCGATTCTGCTCCGAAGGATTTTTATGAATTGATTAAACTATATATGACAAGCCACTCAGATCATGAAGGTGGAAATGTTTCCGCATTTACTACTTTAACGGTCAATTCAGCTTTGTCGGATTTATATTATTCAATGTCTGCAGGATTTAATGGTCTTGCCGGTCCGTTGCATGGATTAGCAAATCAAGAAGTTGTAAAATGGATTTTGGAAACCATGAAACTTTTCGGCGGAAATCCAACGCGTGAACAAATTGCACAATATGCACAAGAAACTTTGAGTTCCGGAAAAGTTATTCCGGGTTACGGGCATGCTGTTCTCCGTGTAGTTGATCCTCGTTTTATTGCTTTCATGAATTTCGGAAAGAAATATTGCGCAAATGAACCACTCTTCCAAACCGTAGAGCATATTTTTGAAACGGTTCCGGGAATTTTGCAGAATATAGCAAAAATCAAAGATCCTTGGCCAAATATTGACGCAATTTCCGGTTCGATAATTTATCATTACGGAATAAAAGAATTTTCTTTTTATACCGTACTTTTTGCTATGGCAAGAGGAATTGGCGTAGCTGCTCAAGCTGTAGTTAATCGCGCGATGCAGTACCCGATTGTTCGTCCAAAATCAGTTACAACCGCTTGGTTGAAGGACTATTTGTCCAAAAACTAAATTGTTTGGAAAAATCCCGGTCAAAGTGCCGGGATTTTTTTTTATTTCTTTTGAATTCACTTCTTAACCCCCTATATTTGAATACAAAAAGTAGATATGTCATCAAAGAAAAAAGTTAAATACATTTTTGTTACCGGCGGAGTAGTATCTTCGCTTGGAAAAGGAATCACCGCTTCATCCTTAGGTCTTCTCTTAAAACTGCGCGGCTACAAAGTTACCATCCAAAAATTTGATCCATATATAAATGTTGACCCCGGAACCATGAATCCGTTTCAGCATGGTGAAGTTTATGTTACCGAAGACGGTGCCGAAACTGATTTGGACCTAGGGCACTATGAACGGTTTCTCGATGTAAACATGACCAAAGCGAACAACACAACTACCGGTCAAGTTTATAATGAAGTTATTACCAAAGAACGCCGTGGAGAATTTCTCGGAGCTACCGTACAGGTTATTCCTCATATTACGGATGAAATAAAAACGAGGATGAAAAAACTAAGTGAACTCGATGAATATGATTTCATCATCACTGAAATCGGCGGTACGGTTGGAGATATAGAAAGTTTACCGTTTTTAGAATCAATGCGGCAGTTAATGCTTCAACTTGGAAGGAAGAATACGATTTCACTTCACGTTACGCTTGTTCCTTATATAGCGTCAGCCGGAGAAGTTAAAACCAAACCAACACAGCACAGTGTTAAAAATTTATTGGCATTAGGAATTCAGCCTGATATTTTAATTTGTCGTTCAGAGAAAAAAATTGCTAAAGATATCCGGGATAAAATTGCCCTCTTTTGCAATGTGGAATCGCGCAGCGTTATTTCTGCTTATGATTGTACTTCCATTTACGAAGTTCCGTTAGTTTTCTATAAAGAAAAAGTTGATCTGATTGTTTTAAAACATTTAAATATTCCTGAAAGAAAAATAAAACTTGATGAGTGGGAAAACTTTTTCGATAAAGTCAAAAGTCCGACCAAAACGGTTGATATTGCTATCTGCGGTAAGTATATCGAGATGCAGGACGCATATAAAAGTATTATCGAAAGTTTTATCCACGCCGGTGCAGAAAATGATGCGCGTGTTAAATTACATTGGATCAGTGCGGAAGATTTGGAAAATGAAAAACCGGAAACACTGCTTAAAGGGAAACATGGAATTTTAATCCCCGGAGGATTCGGCGAAAGAGGTGTTGAAGGAAAAATCAACGCGATAACTTATGCGCGTGAAAACAAAATTCCTTTCTTTGGAATTTGCCTTGGCTTGCAATGCGCAGTTATTGAATATGCGCGTAACGTTTGCGGCATCACAAAAGCACACAGTTCTGAATTTCACAAAACAAGATTCAACGTTATCGATATCATGCCCGACCAAAAAAATATAAAAAATATTGGCGGCACAATGCGCCTTGGCGCTTATCCTTGTATTATTGAAAAAAATACAAAAGCATTTCAAGCTTATAAATCAGAATATATTACCGAAAGGCACCGCCATCGTTACGAAGTAAATAATAAATTTAGAGCCGCTTTACAGGACAAAGGAATGATCTTCAGCGGGTTATCGCCGGATAGAGAACTCGTTGAAATGATTGAACTGCCTAATCATCCCTGGTTTGTCGGCTGTCAATTTCATCCCGAATTAAAATCGCGAGCAACAAAAGCTCACCCGCTTTTCCGCGATTTTGTTAATGCAGCCATTTCATTTAAAGAAAAAAAGGCGAAGAACTAACTTGTTAATTATCCCGGTTCATTATAAAAAGTTTTTTATCCTTTTTTTTGCGGTCTGTCTTTTCCAGGGCGTACAATATGCCGGGGATTTGAGCCCTCATTCAAAATTAAATGAAGGAATTCAATCAGTTTATAATTTTGAATTTGGCAAAGCTGAAACGATATTTTCTTCTCTCCTAAAAAAAAATCCGAATGATCTTTTTGCAAATCATTTTTCTGCGACAATTTCTTTTTGGAAATATTTAGGTTCAAATAAAAAAAAATATTTTGAAGAATTTCTTCATCAGTCGGATGTAACCATTGCCAAGGCTGAGTTGAATTTGTCGGGCAATCCTAAAAATAAAGAGACACTATATATCTTAGGTGCTGCTTACGGCTACCGTGCAATTGCTTACGGGAAAGCCGAAAAATTTTTAGACATGATTTGGGCAAGTAAAAAATCCAACAGCTACCTTGAAGATGTGCTGGAAATTGATCAGAATTATTATGATGCATATCTCGGAATCGGACTTATCAAATTTGCTTTGAGCCAGGTTCCAAGCGGCTTCAAATGGGCTTTATCGATGATCGGGTTTGACGGAGATTCTGAAAAAGGATTATCATATTTAAAAATCTCTGCCGAAAAAGGTAATTATTCTAAAGTTGAAGCGGAATATTATTTGTCCCAGCTTTACGCAGAGTTTTATTTCGACTATGACAAAGCGAAAACACATTTAACAAATTTAAATCAACATTTCCCGGATAACCTTTTATTCAAATATTCTTTTGCGGTTATTGAAGTTAAAGGAAGAAATTTAACTTCGGCGGAAAATATTTTACTCCCGTTGGTGAAAGAAAAGAATAGTGAATTTGAACAGCTTCTGGCTCTCTCCAAATTTCTTCTTGCAGATGTTTATTTTTATAAAAATAATTTTGAAAAGGCAAAGGATTTTTACACCCGCTTTTTAAGCGAAACTAAAGAGAAAAATTATTCCGGAATTGCAAATTACCGGTTGGCAATTTGCAATGAGTTTGAAAATGAAGGTGAACCGTCAACGGCTTATTATAAAGCGGCACAAAACGGTAATGAGTTATTGGATGACGATTATTATGCAAAGAAAAAAAGTGAAATCTATTTAAAACGGAATATTTCGGAAGTTGAAAAATCACTTATCTTTTCAACAAATCTTCTTGAACAAAAAAAATATGACATTGCAATTGATTCACTGACCATTTTGCAGAACGATAATCATTTGCAAAATTCTCATGCGCAGGTTTTTTTATTGTTATCGGAAGCATATTACTACCGAAATAATTTCGACTCTTCGTTAGCCTTTGCACAAAAAGCTATCGGTGAAAAAAGTAAAAATGAAACCTGGATAAAACCGTTTGGCTATTATTTTGCATCCGCTTCAAGTTTGAAAAAGAATGACAAAGAGAAAGCCAAATATTATTTTGAAAAAGCGGACGACTTTTCAGATTTCTTTTACGAGAACAAATTGAAGAGTATGTTAAAAAATATCGAGCGATTAGTAAATAATTGATAATTTTTTTCAACTTTCGCTTTCTTTCGTTGACAATATTTCATTAAATAGCTAATTTTAGCAGCCAATTTTAGAAAAAAATGAATATCGCAGTTTTTGTTTCCGGTAGAGGTTCAAATTTGCAGGCAATTCTCTCTTCAGCGGAATTAAGAGGATTATGCAAGGTTTCGGTGGTATGCAGCGATAAACTTGATTGTCCGGCGTTTCAGATTGCTAAACAATACAACATTCCTTTTTTTTCTGTAAGTGAAAAAGTTAAATCCGGTAGTGAAACCGGAGAAAATAAATTTATAACCTTTCACGAATTACAAAAAAAACTTCTTGCTCAAAATGTTGAATTGATTGTTCTTGCCGGGTATTTAAAATTATTGCCCAAAGAATTTGTCCGTTTTTATCCTTATAAAATGATTAATATTCACCCGGCTCTTTTACCAAGTTTCGGCGGAAAAGGAATGTACGGGATACATGTACATGAAGCGGTTTTTAGATCATCTGCAAAAGTTTCCGGCGCTACCGTTCATTTTGTAAATGAAAATTATGATGAAGGATTGATCATTGATCAGGCTGTTGTTTCAGTTGCAGATGCGGAATCCTCCGAGGAGATTGCACAACGTGTTTTGAAACTTGAGCATACACTGCTGCCTTCGGTAATAGCTAAAATTGCTCAAAGGAAAATTGAAATAAAAAATAACAGAGTTTATTTAACTTAAATTTTAGATAGTGACTTGAAAAAATTTGCTCTTATAAGTGTTTCTGATAAAACTAATATCCTTGAATTCGCAAAAAAACTATTACTCTGGAATTATGAAATTCTTGCAACCGGTGGAACAGCTAAACTTTTAAAACAGAATGAAGTCACTTGTACCGAGATTAGTGATTACACAGGTTTTCCGGAAATATTTGATGGTAGGGTGAAAACTCTCCAACCCAAAATATTCGGCGGAATTTTGCAGAGAAGAAATTTGCCGGAAGATCAAAAGCAAGCTGAAGCTAATGGAATTTTACCGATTGATATTGTTTGTGTTAATCTTTATCCGTTTGAAAAAGTTGCAAAAAATCCTGCAACAACGGAAGAAGAATTGATTGAAAATATTGATATTGGAGGACCGAGTCTTATTCGTGCAGCGGCAAAAAATCATAAATTCGTTTCGGTGTTAACGAGTCCGGCTCAATATGAAAATTTCTTAAGTGAATTGGAAAGTGGTGCTGTGGCAGAAGAGACAAGAAAACGTTTAGCCGTGGCTGCTTATTCACATACTTCGCAGTACGATACTTTTATTTCCAACACGCTCGAAAACCGTTTTGGATTTGATTCTACTGCTTTGCGCTTGCATTTGCCAAAAACGAAAACACTCCGCTACGGAGAAAATCCGCATCAGCAAGCTGCACTTTACGGAAGTTTTTTTGATTATTTTGAAATCATTCACGGCAAAGAACTTTCGTACAATAATATTTTGGATATTACCGCTGCGGTTGAATTGCTTGAAGAACTTGAGCAAAATTCGTGCGTAATTGTAAAACATAATAATCCATCCGGCGCCGCTACGGCTTCATCAATATTGGAAGCTTATCAAAAAGCATTGCAATGTGATCCCGTTGCAGCATTCGGTGGAATAGTTGCTTTAAATGAGACTGTAGATATTACGCTTGCTTCTAAATTAAATGAGTTATTTTTAGAAGTGGTAATCGCTCCGGCTTTTACAGATGAAGCTTTGCCTGTCTTATTCAAGAAAAAAGACAGAAGAATTTTAAAGCAAGTAAAGAAAATTTCCGAAAAAGGATTAGCCGTAAAAGCTATTCCCGGTGGCGTGTTGGTTCAAGATAAAGATTTTCTTTCGGATGATTTTTCAAATTTAAAAACAGTTACAGAAAACAGCCCGAGCGAAAAACAATTAGAAGATTTAAAATTTGCTTGGGCAGTTGCAAAAAATGCAAAATCGAACGCCATTATTTTTGCAAAAGATAAAATGACTTTAGGCATCGGCGCCGGACAGGTTTCGAGAATTGATGCCGTGAAAGTTGCGGTGATGAAAGCAGCAGAGTTCGGACTTTCTTTGGAAAAAGCCGTTGTTGCTTCCGATGCGTTTTTCCCTTTTGCAGATAATATTGAAGAAGTTGTGAAGCATGGAATTACGGCGGTTATTGAACCCGGCGGTTCTGTTCGTGATGAAGAAGTTATTAACGCGGCAAACAAATATTCGTTGTCGATGGTTTTTACCGGTAAACGGCACTTTAAACATTAAGAGGTTTTATGGGAATTTTAGATTTGT
>Ga0172379_10004002_pt1 | contig 22510 bp, 20 predicted proteins | sample GrowelOW334metaG_FD_119756 | JGI IMG/M metagenome (GOLD analysis project Ga0172379, IMG submission 119756) | Groundwater microbial communities from an aquifer near a municipal landfill in Southern Ontario, Canada - Groundwater well OW334 metaG | ecosystem: Environmental > Aquatic > Deep... | reverse complement strand
GCAAGCCAAGGGATACACCAACCTTGTCACGCGTACTCATGCAGAACTAGAGCTGCGTGACCAAAAGGCTGTGCAAGCCTTCTTTCTCACAGAGAAACCAGACTACGTCATTCTCGCAGCGGCCAAGGTGGGCGGCATCCATGCCAACAACACCTATCCTGCCGAGTTCATCCATGACAACCTGGTCATCCAGAACAACGTCATCCACAGCGCATACCAGAACAAAGTGGCGCGCCTGCTGTTCCTGGGTTCATCCTGCATCTATCCCAAGAGCGCACCGCAACCAATGACCGAAGATTGCCTGCTCACTGGGCCGTTGGAGCCAACCAACCGTCCTTATGCTTTGGCTAAGATCGCCGGTATCGAGATGTGCCATGCGTATAACCGCCAATACGGCACTAAGTACATGGCCGCCATGCCCACTAACCTGTATGGCCCGAACGACAACTACGACCTGAATGACTCCCACGTCTTGCCAGCCCTCATCCGCAAGATGCACGAAGCCAAGCAGAGCGGTGCGAAGGAAGTAATGGTGTGGGGCACAGGCACACCTAAGCGTGAGTTTCTCTACAGCGAAGATATGGCCGATGCCTGCATCTACCTGCTCGAACAGGCGGAGGGAAGGCTCGACAGCCTGTTCAACGAAGAGCAGCCGCCACTGGTCAACGTCGGCTGCGGTGAGGACCTCACCATCCGTGAACTGGCCGATCTGGTTGCTGCAGTGGTTGGTTTCAAAGGAAATCTTACTTTTGACACCAGCAAACCCGATGGCACCATGCGCAAAGTGATGGACGTTACGCGCATCAATGCATTGGGATGGAAGCGCAAGATGCAATTGAAGGATGGTATCGCGCTTTCCTACCAAGACATGCTGAGCAAGATATGAACCTGCTCTTTAGACTCGCCTCCCAATGAAAATTACTATTGCCGGTAGAGCATATTGGTACTGCCAAAGCGAACTTGCGTGCACAGAATATTGAGTTGGCGTAATTTAAGTGGTAGGCAGATTTCATCTGTGGCTAACTGCATCGGCAGTGCCAATCGCGATGTATTGAGCATAGTTTGTAGCCGTGATTTATTTGAAGGGATAGTAAAGTTATGCAAACGAATCACAGCATATTAAAGCTTTTGACTCGACTCTGGCGTCACATTGGAGCCAGGCGCCGCAGCCAATTTGTATTGCTGTTCGTATTGATGATATTCACTTCATTTGCCGAGATAGTTAGCATTGGCGCTGTACTGCCTTTTCTTTCCGTATTAATCTCACCCAATATTGTGTATGACCATCCTGCCGCCCAAACCTTTATTCAGTTATTAGGGATATCCTCGGCTGAACAACTACTTTTTCCGGTGAGCATTGCATTCGGATTAGCAGCCATAATTGCAGGGTCAATGCGGCTATTGCTTCTGTGGGGTAACACGCGTTTATCTTATGCAACCGGAGCCGATTTGAGTATCAATATCTATCGGCGCACTCTTTACCAGCCGTATGAGGTTCACGTAGCACGCAATAGTAGTGAGGTCATAAATGGTATCGCAGGCAAAGCCAATGCTGTAATTGCTAGCGTCATCATGCCTGGGCTTACTCTCGTAAGTTCCGCCATCATGATGATGGCGATTTTATTTGCTTTGCTGTCAGTAGATCCTACGATTGCATTGGCCGCCTTTGGCGGTTTTGGTCTGATTTACGCTTCCATCATTCGTCTTACCAGTAAACGATTGCTGTTAGATAGCTATCGTATTGCCAAGGAGTCGACGCAGGTTCTTAAGTCCTTGCAAGAAGGATTGGGGGGTATACGTGATGTGTTGATTGATGGTAGCCAGTCTGTTTATTGTCAAATATATCGCGAAGCTGATTATCCCTTGCGCAAGGCACAAGGTAGCAACTTGTTTATTGCTCAAAGCCCCCGCTACGCCATGGAAGCTTTGGGTATGCTTCTTATTGCAATGCTTGCATATTATCTTGCTAGTCAAGCTGATGGAATTTCAAAGGCTATTCCCGTTCTAGGCGCACTAGCACTCGGTGCGCAACGATTATTGCCGGTATTGCAGCATGCATACGGATCTTGGGCGGGTATCCTTGGCGGAAAAGCTTCATTGCAAGATACTTTGGATCTCCTAGATCAACCACTTCCGGAATATGCAAATCAGCCTGAAGCAACACCGTTACCATTCCAGCAGACTATTAACTTGAAACAGCTTTCATTTCGATATGCCCCGCAAGCGCCGTGGGTGTTAAACAACTTAAATCTAGAAATAGCGAAAGGTAGTCGTATAGGATTTATAGGAGTAACGGGGAGCGGGAAGAGCACTCTTCTAGATATCATCATGGGTTTGCTAAGGCCAACTCGCGGTTTGATGGAAATTGATGGGCATGCAGTCACGGAATACAACCATCGTGCTTGGCAGGTGCATATAGCCCATGTTCCGCAGGCAATTTATCTTTCAGACAGCACTATTGAGGAAAACATCGCTTTTGGTGTGCCTAAGAACAAAATAGACCATGCGCGCGTATGGCAAGCGGCTCGGCAAGCACAAATTGCTGAAACAATTGAGGGTTGGCCGAAGGGGCTAGAAACATTTGTTGGTGAGCGCGGGATAAGGTTGTCTGGAGGCCAGCGCCAGCGTATTGGAATAGCTCGAGCTTTGTACAAAAAGGCAGATGTAATAATCTTTGATGAAGCAACCAGCGCTCTAGACAACGAGACTGAAGATGCGGTTATGCAGGCGATTGATGGCCTAAGTGAAGATCTGACAGTTCTCATTATTGCCCACCGACTCACTACACTGAAGAATTGCACTCAAATAGTGGAGCTTCGTGATGGGGTAATTTCCAGAATTGGATCTTATAAAGAAATCGTGAATTTAACTGGCAAGAGTGCCGAAGTAGACTAGGGAAGCGTTAATCATGCTGAAAAATTCATCCATTCTAATCACCGGCGGCACAGGCTCGTTCGGACACACCTTCGTGCCGATGACTTTGGCGAAATACGACCCTCGACGTTTGGTAATCTATTCGCGGGATGAAATGAAACAATGGGAGATGGCGAAATTGTATGCCAATGACCCGCGTGTTCGTTTCTTCATTGGTGATGTGCGGGATAAGGATCGCCTTTCCCGTGCACTGGATGGTATCGACTTTGTTGTTCATGCCGCAGCAACCAAAATCGTTCCAACGGCTGAGTACAACCCGTTCGAGTGTGTGAAAACGAACGTGATTGGTGCCATGAATTTGATCGATGCCTGTATCGATCGAGGAGTTAAAAGGGTCGTTGCTCTTTCAACGGACAAGGCCAGCAGCCCAGCCAATCTGTATGGCGCGACAAAACTGGCTTCTGATAAGTTATTTGTGGCTGGGAACTCATATGCTGGGGGCCATGATTCCCGATTTGGTGTCGTGCGATATGGAAACGTAATGGGCTCACGCGGTTCTGTGATTCCATTTTTCTTGTCAATTTCTGACAAAGGCATTTTGCCGATTACTGATGCACGTATGACTCGTTTCATGATCACCCTGGAGCAGGGAGTCGAATTGGTTTGGCACGCGTTCGAAGACATGGTGGGCGGGGAGATATACGTCAAGAAGATACCCTCCATGAAAGTCACTGAAGTGGCCGATGCAGTTGCGCCGGGCGCGGAGCAGGAGATCGTTGGTATCCGCCCCGGAGAAAAGCTGCACGAACAAATGATCGGTGTGGAGGATGCGCTCTATACCTACGAATACCCAGAGCACTACAAGATACTGCCGGCGATCCACAAATGGTGCAGTGACCCGCTTCGGATCAAGAACGGCAAAAAAGTTGCGGAGGATTTCACCTATAGTTCAGATAACAATCCCGAATGGATGGGGGTGGAGACTTTGCGTTCATGGATAGCCGAGAATCGCGAGAAGATCGGCAAGATATGACCGGCATGATCCCCTATGGTCGGCAGGACATCACCGAGGCCGACATACAGGCGGTCGTGGATGTGCTGCGTTCAGATTACCTGACGCAAGGCCCGGCCGTTCCGGCGTTCGAAGGCCGTCTGTCAGCCTACTGCGGTGCCAAGCATGCTCTGGCCGTCAATAGTGCCACCAGCGCGCTTCATATTGCGTGCCTGGCCCTGGATGTCGGCGTCGGTGATGTCGTCTGGACCACGCCGATCACCTTTGTGGCCAGTGCGAACTGCGCACTCTACTGTGGCGCCGGTATCGATTTCGTCGACATCGACCCGAACACCTACAACATGAGCATCGAACGGCTGACCGAAAAACTCGAGCAGGCCAGCCGGTTAGGCAAATTGCCCAAAGTCGTGATCCCGGTACATCTGTGCGGACAGTCCTGCGACATGCAGGCTATCCATGCACTCAGCAAGCAATATGGGTTCCGCATCATAGAAGACGCCTCTCACGCCATCGGTGGCAAGTACCGTAACGAGCCAGTCGGGAACTGCCGCTATAGCGACATCACTATCTTCAGCTTCCACCCGGTCAAGATCATCACCACTGCCGAGGGCGGCATGGTTCTTACCAACGACGCGGGGCTGGCGAACAAAATGGCACTCCTGCGTAGCCATGGCATCACCCGTGACACCGATCAAATGAGCCATGCCCCGGATGGCGCTTGGTATTACCAGCAGATCGCGCTGGGCTACAACTACCGCATGACCGATATCCAGGCCGCGCTGGGCTTGAGCCAGATGTCCAGACTGGACGACTACGTGGGCAAGCGCCAAGCCCTGGCCAGAAGATACGACGACATGCTGTCGGGGTTGCCGCTACAAAGACCGATGCAACATTCAGACACGTATTCCGCCTTCCATCTTTATCCCGTCCGCCTGGCACTCGACAAGCTGGCGCCATCGCATCACGAAATATTCGACTCGCTTCGGGCACAGGGCATCGGCGTCAACCTGCACTACATTCCGGTGCATACCCAGCCCTATTACGAGGCGATGGGCTTCAAGCAGGGAGACTATCCGGAGGCAGAGCAGTATTACGCCGAGGCGATCAGTCTGCCACTCTATCCCGCGATGACTGATGCACAACAGGATCAGGTGGTGTCCGCATTGAAAAAAGCGTTAGGCGTATGAAGCTGGCTATCGGAACCGTCCAGTTCGGTCTTGATTACGGCATCTCGAATGCGGGCGGCAGGACACCGCAGGATGAGGCTCGGCGCATACTCGACCTTGCACAAGGTTCCGGTATCGATACGTTGGACACTGCCGCCGTATATGGTGACAGCGAGCAGGTACTGGGCCGGATAGGAGTGGCGGGCTGGAAGGTCGTCTCAAAAGTGCCGCCATTACCCAATGATCAAGTGAACGGTAAAGCGTGGGTGCTGGATCATGTCCGCCAATCCTTGGAAAGTCTGCGGATCGAACGACTAGACGGCTTGCTGCTGCATAGTGCTGCCGACCTGCTCAAGGCACATGGCAAGGATATCGCCGCCGGCCTGCAGGAAGCGAAAGCGCAAGGTTTGGTCGGCAAGGTGGGGTACTCGATCTACTCGCCACAGTCACTGGCGGAACTGATCGAAGTCATGCCGCCCGATCTGGTGCAAGCCCCGTTCAATGTGCTCGATCAGCGGCTGGCGAGAAGCGGCTGGCTGGGCCGCTTGGTAGAGTTGGGCACCGAAGTCCATGTTCGCTCGGTATTCATGCAAGGGCTGCTGCTGATGGCCCCCGAGAAACGCCCGCCAACCTTCGATAAATGGCGCGAACACTGGCAGCGATGGGACGCCGCCGTCGGAGGGCGCAGCGAACAAGCACTGGCCCTCTGCCTCGGATTCGTGAAAGCGCAGCCGGGCATATCCCGAGTCATCGTCGGTGTGGAGAATCAGGAGCATCTCCAACAACTGCTGGCTATTTGGGAAAAGGCTGCGCCATTCGATGCAACCGCATTAGCCTGCGATGATCCGCAACTCGTGGAACCCTCGAACTGGAAACTCAAATGAGCATAAGACTGGGCGTGATCGGACTCTCTGAAGGCAACGGACACCCTTACTCCTGGGCGGCGATCTGTAACGACTATTCGCCAGAACACATGAAAGCCTGCGAATTCCCGGTGATTCCGCAATACCTCGCGGAACAGAGTTGGCCGGACGCACGCATCCCCGGTGTCGAAGTAACGCATATCTGGACACAGGACGCAGAATTGTCCCGCCGCGTCGCCAAGGCATCGCTGATCGCACACGTGGTGGACGAACCGGCAGCGATGCTCGGTCAGATCGATGCGCTGCTGCTGGCGCGCGATGATGCTGAAAACCACCTTGCATTCGCCACACCGTTTCTTGAAGCGGGCATTCCCATCTACATCGACAAGCCGATCGCATTGTCATTGGACGGATTGGAGGCGCTCTATCGGCTCCAGCAATACGACGGGCAGATATTCACCTGCTCGGCGCTTCGTTATGCGAAAGAATTGATGCTCAGCGAAACCGAGCGCGAGCGGATCGGCCCGATTAGGCATCTCCAGGCGACCACGCCCAAGAGCTGGGAGAAATATGCAGTTCATATCATCGAGCCCGCGATGCAAATAATCGCGGCCTCAGCGGATATCTCAAGTGTACAACCCCGAACTTTTGCTGAAACCGGGCGTGCAGTTTCGCTTCGCTTCGAGAATGGGATCACGAGCGATTTTGCGGCATTCGGAAAAGATATAGCCACGCCTTTGTTTATCCGTGTGTATGGGGAGTTGGGCTGGCACGATCTCATATTCAAGGATTCGTTCTCCGCATTCAAGGCTGCGTTGAACGAGTTCGTCGAAGGTATCAGAACCAAAACCTGCCGCTCGCCCTATGAATTCAACCGGCAAGTCGTATCTATCATCGAATCGGGATTGCGCAAATGAACAGGACGCTGCTATTGACCGGCGGAACCGGCAAATTCGGACAAGTGCTCGTCCGCCATTTCGCAGAGAACGGATGGAAAGTCGTCACGACCTCGCGTGAGCAGTCGCGTGTGGACAGTTTGGTCTCCGATATTGGCACTACCAAAGGGCAGGTCATCGGTATCGCGGCCGATCTGCAACAGCCGGGTGCGTCACAGCAGCTAGTCGACGAACTGACGGCGCGCGGTATTGTCGTCACGCATCTGGTGAACAATGCGCGCTCGATCGAGACGCTCGCGGTGCAGCCGGACGGCACGACACAGCGCGAAGCTTTCGTTGGTGAATTCGAGATGGATGTCGTCGTGCCCTACGAGTTGTCGATGTGTCTGGCGCGTTCCGCAGGCCACAAACTGCAAGCTGTCGTGAATATCGGCTCCATGTATGGTGAAGTAGCCCCCAACCCCGCCCTCTATGACGGCACGCTGGACCGTTCTCCCATCCAGTACGGTGTCAGCAAAGCGGCGCTGCATCATCTGACACGCGAGTTGGCGGTGCGTCTCGCACCGCAACACATCCGCGTCAATTGCGTGGCCTACGGCGGCGTCGAGGGGCGGGTCGACGAGGCGTTCCTTGCGCGTTACGCCCAACTGGTGCCGTCGCGCCGCATGCTGAAAGACCCCGAGGTCATCGGGCCGGTGGAGTTCCTGCTCGGCGACGGAAGTTCGGCGGTCAACGGCCATGTGCTGATCGCCGATGGCGGCTGGAGCGTGTGGTAGTGAAGCGCATCGCCATCATCCCGGCACGCGGCGGATCGAAACGCATCCCCCGCAAGAACATCATCGATTTCGACGGCAAGCCGATGATCGCGTGGACCATCGAAGCGGCACTGAAAAGCGAATGCTTCGATCATGTTCTGGTGTCGACGGATAGCGAAGAGATCGCAGAAGTGTCGATCGCGGCAGGCGCAACTGCGCCCTTTCTGCGCCAGGAAAATGCAGATGATGCGGCGCCATCCAGCATGGCAACCATCAGCGCATTGAAACAAGCGGAAACGCACTGGCACACCCGCTTCGACCGGGTCGCGCAACTCATGCCCAACTGTCCCCTGCGCGATGCCGAACACATCCGGGCTGCAATGGACAATTTCCAAGCGAGTAATATCGACTATCAGATCAGCTGTTTCCGCTTCGGCTGGATGAACCCATGGTGGGCGGTGAAACTTGATGCAGACAGGGTGCCGACCCAACTCTTCCCGGAAGCTATGAGCAAGCGTTCGCAAGACCTAGAGCATCTCTATTGCCCGACCGGTGCAATCTGGATCGCCGGGCGCGACGCGCTGCTGGAAGCCGGCACTTTCTACGGACCGAACCATCGCTACTTCCCCATGGACTGGGTCGGAGCCGTAGATATCGACGACATGGACGATCACCGCATGGCGCTGGCGCTGGCACGGATGAGCCAAGAGGGAAAATCGTGAGTTTCGGTGTGGCTTTCCGCGTCGATGCAACCAGCCAGATCGGCACCGGCCATTTCATGCGCTGTCTGACTTTGGCCGATGTGCTAAGACAGCGCGGCGCGCAGATACGCTTCATTAGTCGCGGCCTGCCGGAACACTTGCGCGGCATGCTGACAGCAAGAGACATGGACTTCGCCCCCCTGAGCGATGCCGTCACGACACAAGCACCGGACGATTTGGCGCATTCGAACTGGCTGGGAGCCAGTCAGGCGCAGGATGCAAGTGACAGTGCAGAAGCCCTTGCGGACAGAGAGTGGGATTGGCTGGTCGTAGATCACTACGCACTGGACGCACGCTGGGAAAGTGCCATGCGGAACGTCGCCGGTAAGATCATGGCTATCGACGATCTTGCCGACCGCCAACACGATTGCGATGTGCTACTGGACCAGAACTACTACCGGGACATGCAGACGCGCTATCACGGCAAGGTGCCGGAACAATGCCGCCTGCTGCTCGGACCGCGCTATGCCCTGTTGCGAGAAGAGTTTCGAGAACTGCGTGCGCAGGTCAAGCCGCGCACCGGTGATGTCAAGCGCATCCTGATGTTCTTCGGCGGCGTCGACGCAGGCAATTACACCGGGCTGGCGATCGACGCATTGTCGGGACTCGACATCAAGGGCGTCGAGGTGGATGTGGTCATCGGCGCCCAGCATCCGCATCGGGCGGAGATCGAACAAACCTGTGCGATACAGGGCTATGCCTGCCATGTGCAGACGTCCCGCATGGCCGAGTTGATGGCGGCCGCCGACCTCGCGATAGGCGCGGGCGGTTCGGCCACATGGGAGCGCTGCTGTCTGGGGCTGCCCGTCCTCAGTCTTTGCACGGCGGAGAATCAGCGCAGACAGATAGCCGATGCCGCCGAAGCGGGTCTGCTTTACGCGCCAGATGATGGCGGCGATCCGGTCGATGTGATCAGGCGTCACACGAAATGCCTGCTTGAAAATGCATCCTTGCTGAAACTGATTTCGAACGCGGCGATGAATGCAGTGGATGGGGAGGGGGCTTTGCGCATCGTCGGCGAGATTCGGCATCCGGGAATGAGTGTGGGGACGAATGGCGTATATGTGAGGTTGGCTACGGCAGATGATGCGCCAGTTGTTTGGCCGTGGAGAAATTGCGAATCGACTCGTCGATATTTCTTTGATCCATCGCCGGTGAGCCTCGATACGCATGTGGCATGGTGGCATCGGAGTCTTGCCGATGCTCAGCGCGCGCTGTTAATCGGCTTTTCGGAGGAGAGGGCATTCGGGGTCGTTCGCTTTGATTTCGATGTGCCGGAGTCGGCTGTGATTTCAATTTACCTCGATCCGGAGATGACGGGGAAAGGAATGGGGCGAGCCCTGTTGTTCGCCGGCCTGAACTGGTTAAGGAAAAACCACCCGGAAACAAGTACTGTTTCGGCAGAAATCCTTCCTGAGAATTCTGCGTCATTGCGCGCCTTTCAGGCGGCGGGTTTTTCGGAACAATATCGGGCTCTTGTTTTGACGGTTTGAGGACAAGTATGGCGAACAATCCACGTGTGGTAATTGCATCTCCGCATGAGCGGCATGATGCACTCGAGCAAATGTTGCGGACCCGGCTTGGTCTGGAGGTGCTTCGTGTGCGGGAGCAATCCGGGCTTGATCCGTCCAGACTCAATGCTTTCATGCCGAGTTATGTCTTTTTTCCGCATTGGTCGTGGAAGATTCCTGCGGAAATTTATGAAGGGTTCGAATGCGTGATCTTTCATATGACCGACGTGCCTTTTGGGCGAGGAGGAAGTCCGCTCCAGAATCTCATCGCGCGAGGGATCAGTGAAACCAGGCTGACGGCGTTGCGTTGCGTTGCTGAACTGGATGCCGGGCCGGTATACCTGAAGCGCCCATTGTCCTTGCTGGGTACGGCGGAGGAGATATTGATGCGCGCCAGTCAGCTGACGGGAGAAATGATAGAGGCGATTGTGCAGGATCGGCCCGAGCCGCAGCCGCAGGTCGGCGAACCGACTACCTTCCGTCGTCGCGCCAGGCAGGATGGAAATATCGAATCGCTGGATTCGCTGGAGAGGGTGTTCGACTATATCCGCATGCTTGATGCGGAAGGTTATCCGCCGGCATTCCTCGAAATCGGGCAATTCTGCCTGGAGTTTAGCCGGGCGAGCCTGAAGCCTGATTGCGTTATCGCCGATGTAAAAATAACCAGGAAGAAATCATGAAGGTTGCCCTTGTCATTGCAGCACATCCGGATGATGAAGTGCTGGGCTGTGGCGCCACGATCGCCCGTCTGGCAGACGAAGGCTGGTCCGTTCACGTGGTAATCGTGGCCGAGGGGGCGACCAGTCGCAACGTCATGCGCGATCCGGCGCTGCACGAGCAAGAACTGTCCGAATTGGCAAGATGCGCCGAAGTGGCCAACGGGATTCTGGGGGCTGCATCCGTCAAGTTGCTTTCGTTGCCGGACAATCGCATGGACGGCATGGAGCTCCTCGATGTCGTCAAGATCGTCGAAACCGAGATCGAGCGTCATCGACCGGGTGTCGTGCTGACGCATCATGCCGGAGACGTGAATGTCGACCACCGTGTTCTCCACGATGCTGTCATTACGGCATGCCGCCCGCAGCCGGGACATTCGGTAAGGACATTGCTGTTCTTTGAGGTGCCGTCCAGTACCGAATGGCGCCCTGCAGCTTCCGGCATGCAGTTTTCCCCGGATTATTTTTATGACGTCACGGACTCCCTCGACAGAAAACTGGCGGCATTGAATGCGTATGCCCCTGAAATGAGGGCATTCCCGCACCCCCGGTCGGTCAAGGCGGTAGAGCATCTTGCCGGGTGGCGTGGTGCGACGATAGGGTGTGCGGCAGCTGAGGCCTTCATGCTCGGGCGTGCGATTATTTGAATAAGTTATCAGGAGAAATGTATGCGTATTGAAAATCGGCGAATCGGCCGAGATGAGCCGCCGTTTGTGATCGCCGAAATGTCCGGCAATCACAACCAGTCGCTGGAGCGCGCGCTGGAGATCGTCGAGGCTGCTGCCAAGAGTGGTGCCCATGCCTTGAAGATACAGACCTACACGCCAGATACGATGACCATCGATCTGGATGAGCGCGAGTTCCACATCAGCGACCCGAACAGCCTGTGGGCTGGGTCGTCGCTCTACAAACTCTACGGCGAGGCCTATACGCCTTGGGAATGGCACAAGCCAATCTTCGACCGCTGTCGAGAATTGGGGATGATCGGATTTTCCACACCATTCGATGATACAGCGGTTGATTTTCTGGAGAGTCTGAATGTCCCCTGCTACAAGATCGCTTCGTTCGAGAACACGGACATTCCGCTGATCCGCAAGGTGGCGGCCACGGGCAAGCCGATGATCATCTCCACCGGGATGGCGAGCATCGCCGAACTGGACGAGACCGTGCGTGCCGCGCGCGAAGCGGGGTGCAAGGACCTGATTCTGCTCAAATGCACCAGCACCTATCCGGCGACGGCCGCGAACACCAACATCCTGACCATTCCGCATTTGAGGGAGCTGTTCGATTGCGAAGTGGGGCTGTCAGACCACACCATGGGCGTGGGGGTGTCGGTGGCGAGCGTGGCGCTGGGTGCCACGGTAGTCGAGAAACACTTTACCTTGAGCCGTGCCGATGGCGGGGTAGACAGCACCTTCTCGATGGAGCCGGCCGAGATGGCCTCGCTGGTCGTCGAATCCGAGCGAGCATGGCAGGCGTTAGGCAAGGTGAGCTATGGCCCGACCGCGGCCGAGACGAAGTCCCTCCAGTTCCGCCGTTCGCTCTACGTGGTGCAAAACATGAAGGCGGGGGAAGTGCTGACAGAAAAAAATGTACGCGCAATTCGGCCTGGTTTGGGCTTGCCGCCAAAATATCTTGAGCTGGTGATGGGCCGCGCTGTAAGACAGGATACTAAACGAGGCACTGCGTTGGAGTGGGAATTACTTGGCTGAACAATAAAGTTGGAGTATTGGAAAAATATGAAATCTGATGAACATGATTTAGGCACCTTAATTATGGGTATGCGTGACGCTTACATGCGAGGCGAAAACGCAATGGCGTGGGCGCGAAATAATTCCAATCGGGAAGGCAAGAATGAAATCGTGAGCACCTTAGTTGCTTATGATCTTCAGGCGGGCAGCTATGTTGCTGATGCGCGAGCAAATCCAAACTTTAGAAGTAAATGGTGCGCTCAGCTTGCCGGGTTGATTCGGCCTTATGTTGAGCCGGGTGATCGGGTATTGGAAGTGGGGGTCGGAGAAGCAACCACGCTCGCTGGAGTCATAAAAGCAATCAATCAACCTGAACTTGCAGCTTTAGGTTTTGATGTGAGTTGGTCAAGAATTAAAGTTGGGCAAGATTGGGTTAAGGAGAATTCAATAAATGCGCGTCTGTTTGTGGGGGATCTATTCCACATACCGTTGGCAGACAATTCAATTGATGTCATATATACCTCGCATTCCTTAGAGCCTAATGGTGGCAAAGAATCTGAAGCAATTGCGGAATTATTTCGTGTAGCACGCAAGGCAGTGGTTTTGGTTGAGCCACTTTATGAATTGGCCACTGAACAGGCTCAAAACAGAATGCGGGCTCATGGATACGTAATGGGTCTCAAAGAGGTTGCTGAGAAAATGGATGCAAGCATAGTTGAGTATGGCTTGCTTGAAGTATGTGGTAATCCACTTAATCCGAGTGGTGTAGTGCTTATGCAAAAACCTAATCCGGTTGCCAGAATAGATTTATCAGCGGGGGGCTGGCAGTGTCCCCTTACTGGGATGCAGCTTGTCGATCAAGGAGATATTTTTTACGCGGAACAAGTCGGTCTGGCATACCCGGTAATGAGAGGAATACCGCTGTTGCGAGGGCAGCACGGCGTCGTTGCGTCGAAAGTCGAGGACGGTAATCCAGCATGATCAATCAGTACTACAATCGTATTAAATCAAAAGTCCAGATAGCCTTTGGTAAAGATTGGCTAGGCCAATTAAACAAAGCAGAAAAAGAAATTGGAAGGTCTGAGCATAAGATTGAACGCAGTCAATTACGTGTATTGATAGGCCCCTCATTCGCAATTTACCCGCCTAGTTTTGCTTTAGATCGAGCCATAAGTTTAGCCCTGCGTCTAAGGGGATGTGATGTTGTTCCAATCTATTGCGACAGTATTCAGCAGGTAGAGTGCAATTACATTGGGGGTGATTGGGGCGGGAAAGAAAACTTCCCAGCAAATTGCATGAACTGCAAAAAGACTTCTGAGCAGTTGTGGCAACACAGCCCAAACAAGCCGATTCCACTATCCAGATATTTATCCGCTACAGATATCGAGGAGGTAAGGGCAACTGTTTCGGTATTAAATTTTGATGAGGCTCTGAGCTATCAAGTAGATGGAATTGCCTATGGCGTGATGGCCAAAGACATTCTGGTAAATAATTACCTAGTAGCGACCCCGACGCTCATTGAGAACCATGAATATCTGATCAGAGTCCATTTGCAGAATTTGCTAATGGTCAGTTTGGCGTATGAACGCATCTTAGATGAGCAGAAGCCTGATCGGGTTGTCTCAAACGATAGCTATTACGGAATGTGGGCAATTATGGAGCGGCTCTGCCGGGCAAGAGCGATACCGTATTATTCTCATTGGCCAGTGACCAAGAGCAGGGCTGCTTTTGCATACAATGATGCAGCCATGAACCTTGATTTCACAAAATCATGGGCAAATTTCTCCAAGATTGCGTTGACCGAAAGTGATGAAAAGCAGATAGAGAAATGGCTAACAGGTGAGAGGGGGTACATGATTGATACAACCAAACTTGCCGGGCATGAGTGCGACGAACCTGTTTTGAATACCATTGATCCGAGCAAACCAACACTGGTGCTTGCGGCGAACGTAATCTGGGATCTGGCGGCATTAAACAAGCAAATCTTATTCAAAGATATGATTGAGTGGATTATTGAGACGATTGAGTGGTTTCGCAATAATGGAAGTTATCAACTTATCATCAGGCCGCATCCGGTTGAGACATCGCCTCAAATACCCAGAACAAGAGAAACGGTCGCGGCAGTTATTGAATCAAGTGGCGTGAGACTGCCGAGAAACGTATTTTTGCTCAAATCAGATGCTAAGGTCACGCTGAACGAATTGATCGAAAAATACAATGTGCGAGGGGTGGCAGTTCATACAACAACCGTCGGGTTTGAATACCCAGCACGCGGCCTTCCTGTTGTAACGACTGCAAAGTCACCCTATAGAGGATTTGGATTTACAATCGACCCGACTTCTAAGCAAGAATATTTTGCGTGCTTAAGTGATTTGCTTACGGGCGAGCAAAAATCGGTTTCCGATCAAAGTAAAGAACTTGCGAAGAAATTTATCAAGTTCTATCACTTTCATTACTATTTCAACACGGGTTTGTTTGTGGGGAATCCCCCGGTGATTGCAGATAACTTCAAGGAAATTTTGGAGCAAGAAAAGGGGCCATTTGGGTATGTGGTGAATTCAATCATTGAGGGTTTGCCAATAAATAGTGCAGACAGATGGATTGTAGAATCATGAGCGACATTTTGCGTTTTGTTAAAAATCTGGTTAGGCCTGCAGTCTATGCGATAAGAAGCCGACAGTTAAGGCGACAGTTAAGGAGAAAGCTGCAGGCCAATCTGGCGAGTGCCAATTCCGGATATGAATTTACTGACGCGGATATTGGTCTGTATGTTTCAGAGCAATTTGCGCGCTTGCCAGCGTGCGTCACCGAAGGTACTGAGTCCCCGGAACTAGTGACGGTAAACGTTAACGAAAAAAAGATATTCTGGCCCGCGAGTTTGTCTGATCGCGATCTCCCCTGGCTTTACCATGAAATCTTTGATGATTTCACCAATAACCCATCGTCCTATGATCATCCTGAACTCGGTTATGAAAATAGGGAATGGATTATTGATGCAGGTGCTGCCGAAGGGTACTTTTCTATTTTTGCACTTGAGAAGTCACCAGGCTTGTTATTCTGCTTAGAGCCGCTTCCGATAATGAAGATGGCTTTGGAAAAAACACTTGATTCATATTCAAACGAGAAACGCGCAAAAGTAATCAGTGCAGCATTAAGCGACATACCTGGCTGGGCAGATATTCAAGTTGATGATGAGCATATCTGTGATTCAAAGCTGATATCGAATACATCGGCAATGCCATCCGCCCAATCGGATACGAAAATCCAACGCGTCCCGATTACGACGCTTGATCAATTGGGAATCGAGCAATCTCTTGGCAAGGGTGGCTTAATCAAAATGGATATTGAGGGCTACGAAATGGCGGCCTTAAGTGGGGCGGTAAATCTGATGAAGAATCACAAACCAGCCTTGGCAGTTGCTGTATATCATGATCTTGAAAATGCTAAGAAATGCGCAGAAATAATCAAGGCGGCCAACCCTGCGTATAAAATTGAATTTAGAGGTTGCTATGGGTATTTTGAGCCACCACGGCCGTATATGGTTTTCGCATATTAACTAGATATTCACCAACAGACCTGCGCAGACCAATGAGAAGAGCATTAATAACGGGAGTAAATGGACAAGATGGTTCATACTTGGCCGAGCTGTTGCTGTCACTTGGATATGAGGTCCATGGTGTCGTACGCAGGGATGCCATAGAAGATCCTGTACATCGCCTTTCGAATATAAAACACATTCAGGATAAGATTCACTTACACGTTGGCGCGCTAGACAGCCATCTCAGTATTTACAAAATTGTTTCCAAAGTAAAACCTAATGAATGCTATCACTTGGCGTCTTCGAGTTTTGTAAGCTACAGTTTTGAAGATGAGTCTTCGATTGTCTCAAACAATTTCACTGCTACGCATTCTCTTCTATCTAGTATTAAAGAGCTTGCGCCAGACTGTCGAGTGTATTTCGCAGGGTCAAGTGAGATGTTCGGGGATGCGAAGATATCCCCGCAAAATGAATCAACGCCATTTAATCCGAGATCGGTATACGGAATTTCAAAATTGGCAGCGTTCCACTTGGCCAGAAACTACCGCGATCATCATAAATTGTTTGTATCAGCCGGTATTTTATACAACCACGAATCGCCTCGTCGAGGCTTCCAGTTCGTCACCAGAAAAATCAGCACTACAGTTGCCAAAATCCACCTTGGACTTGAGGATCGCTTAGAGCTTGGCAATATTGATGCGCTTAGGGATTGGGGATATGCGCCCGACTATGTGTCGGCGATGCACCTGATGCTGCAACTGGATAAACCAGAAGACTTTGTTATTTCTACTGGGGTGTTGCATTCAGTTAAGGATTTCCTGAGGGAGGCCTTTTCGGTTGTTGGGCTGGATTTTGAGACTTATACATACATCAATCCCGATCATTTCAGACCAGGTGAAGCCGTTCCGTTATGCGGAGACTCCAATAAAGCTCGCACTGTATTAAATTGGCGTCCGACAAAATCCTTTGAGGAAATCGTGAAGGAAATGGTGCTGAAAGATATTGAACTAATAGAAGGAAATCGATGAGAGTTTTATTTACCACGCCAATCTTGGAGCATCCAGCTGCGGGAGGGCCTGAGCTTAGAATTGAAAATTCGATCAAAGCAATATCCAGAGTATGTGAACTGGATATCATATACAGAGCATCCGGGCCTACTGAATGCGTCGAGAAAACAAGTGAATTTTTTCGAGAATTCGCATCTGAGTATCATGTCTTAACAAATTTTTCAGCGAGGAAAATCACGGTAAGAATTCTGCGCCGAGGCCTTTCGTTTGCAGAAAGAATAATGAACCGCCTTTTTGATACGAGAACTGCTAAACAAGCTAAGTTCATTCTCGACCATATTGAACGTAGGCAGATTGATGTTCTCTGGTTTGGATATGGAAACATCTCGTATCCGCTCATCCGGTATGTGAAAAGGCGTAAACCTGGTCTGAAAGTGGTCTGTGATACTGATAGTGTATGGTCACGGTTTATTTTGCGAGAATTGCCATATGCGAAAGGTTTAAGGAAGCTACGTATATGGCGAGAAGGTCGCAAGAAAGAAACGGAAGAGATTGCGTGGGTAAATCTGTGTGACGTTACCACGGCTGTGTCAAATATCGATGAGAGTTATTACAAGGGTATAGCAAGGGATCCCGGCAGAGTCCATGTGTTTTCAAATGTGATTGATGTCGAGAGTTACAAGCGTCCGCCCCCGCCACCAGAAAGATTCCAAAACCCCTCTATTTATCTTGCTGGGAGCTTCGGGCACTACCATAGCCCGATGGATACTGCGGCGCGCTGGATGCTTGAAGAGGTACTCCCTCACGTACGCAAAATTTATCCAAGTATCCATTTTTATATTGTTGGTCGACACTCTGATCTGGGTTTTGGGCATTTGAACGGGCCCAACATAACGGTAACGGGTCGACTCGATTCTGTGCTCCCCTACCTATGTAATGCAGATGTATCACTAGTGCCCTTGAAATTTGAATCAGGTACTCGATTCAAAATATTGGAAGCTGGTGCCTGCAAAGTGCCGATTGTTTCGACCACTTTAGGGGCTGAGGGCATCCCCGTTATACATGGTGAACATATTCTGCTCGCTGATGATCCGGAGGATTTTGCGAAAGCCATTGTCAAACTGCTCGATGATAAGGAGCTTGCGGGAAAGTTGGCAAATAACTGCTACGAATTAGTGAATGAAAAATTTAGCGTTGAATCGTTGGCCGTAGAGGCAAAACAAATTTTGGAATATCTCAATCGTGATTGAACGCATCGTAAGCGGCAACATAGAGCTCGCACTGATCATTCGCCATTCCTTTCATAGGGATGGTATTGAGTTTCTGACACCAAGCACCTATTCACAGCAGATTGGGTACATGAACCGCCCTGCTGGGTATGTGATACCACCCCATGTACATAACCCCGTGGTTCGAGAGGTTCAGTACACCAAGGAGGTGCTACTCATCAAGAGTGGAAGGTTAAGGGTGGATTTCTACTCGGAAGCAAAGATATATTTAGAAAGTACTTTCCTGGAAACGGGAGATGTCATCCTGCTTGCTTTTGGCGGCCATGGATTTGAAATGCTGGAACCGACAGAAATTATTGAGGTGAAGCAGGGCCCCTACGCGGGGGATCATGATAAAACTCGGTTCGAGCCGGTTGAAAAGACAGCAATAAAAATAAAAGGAAATCACTGAATGATCCCAGTCAACCAGCCATTGCTCAACGGCAATGAAAAGAAGTATTTGTTGGAGTGCATAGAGACGGGATGGATATCGTCAGAAGGCCCATTCATTAAGCAGTTTGAAGAGCAATTTGCCCAACGGGTTGGTCGAAAAGCGGGAATCGCGGTAAGTAATGGTACGGTAGCACTTGATGCCGTTGTGGAAGCGCTGCAAATAGGGCCCGGCGATGAGGTGATCATGCCGACCTTTACCATTATTTCGTGCATCGGTCAGATTGTTCGAGTTGGAGCGAAGCCCGTTTTGGTGGACAGCAATCCAGTGACTTGGAACATGGATGTCACGCAAATCGAAGCGAAGATTACGCCTCGGACTAAGGCGATCATGGTGGTGCATATTTACGGGTTGCCTGTGGATATGGATCCTGTGCTGCAGATTGCAGCAAAACATGGCTTGAAAGTTATTGAAGATGCCGCTCAGATGCACGGGCAGACCTACAAGGGGGCCCCATGCGGTAGTTTCGGAGACATCAGTACATTCAGCTTTTACCCCAATAAACATATTACGACTGGGGAGGGCGGAATGATTGTGGTCAATGACAATCAATTGACGGAAGACTGCCGAAGTCTGCGTAATCTGTGTTTTCAACCCGAGAAGCGTTTCGTACATGAACGGCTGGGCTGGAATTTGCGAATGACCAATATGCAAGCTGCTCTGGGCTTGGCTCAGTTGGAACGGTTAAGTGAGTTTGTCCAACGCAAACGACACATGGGCAGGCGCTATAGTGAGCTGCTGTCTGGACTGCCAAACGTGCAGTTACCATTGCCTTCGACAGATTATGCCGAAAACATCTATTGGGTCTACGGCTTGGTGCTGGGTAATGAACTGGGCATGGATGCTGAAGAGGCTATGAGAAAACTGGGAGAGAAGGGGATTGGAACACGCCCTTTCTTTTGTCCCATGCACATGCAGCCAGTGTTGCGACGTATGGGATTGATGGAAGATACAGATTTTCCAGTTGCTGAACGGTTATATCGCCAAGGGTTCTATATTCCAAGCGGAATGGCGCTGACTGAGGCACAAATAGAAGAAGTGTCGCGAAAAGTATGGGAGGTGTTGGGATGAGCCAGGTTTTTGATAGCTATGCGCGTTATTACGATTTGTTGTATCAGGATAAGGACTATGTTGTAGAGGCAAATTATGTCGCCACGCTCATAAGAGAAAATGCTCCTCAAGCAAAGAAGATTCTTGAATTGGGTTGCGGCACTGGCGCACACGCAGAGCAACTTGCTCGTATGGGATATTTTGTTCATGGAATAGACATGAGTGAGGAAATGCTTGCTCGCGCCGAATTGCGCAAGAAGGCATTGCCCGATAATGTGGCCAACAGGCTGTCATTTGGCCATGGGGATGCGCGCACATGCCGTACGGGGAGCACCTACGATGTCGTGATATCTCTTTTTCATGTCATGAGTTATCAGTCTACCAACGAAGATCTGCGTGCTGCGTATGAAACTGCGGCAGTTCATTTAGAGCCCGGCGGAATTTTCCTCTATGACTTTTGGTATGGCCCCGCAGTACTGACGCAACGTCCGGATACTCGAGTAAAACGGCTTGAAAATAAGGAAATTAAAGTTACCCGAATTGCTGAGCCAGTGCTTCATGTTAATGAAAACTTGGTCGATGTAAACTATACCGTGTTCATTGAAGATAAGAATGGACATGGTATCGAGCAGTTAAGAGAGAAGCATCGAATGAGATACTTTTTTCTACCTGAATTGAAGTTGCATTGGGGCGCTCATTGGAATGGGCTTGTAAGTGAAGCTTGGTTCAGTGACGACCCCATAGGTGAGAATACTTGGGCCGGTGTCCAATTGCTTAGTCGTAAATGAGTCATGAAAATAATTGCAGTATTAGAAGATGTTATTACTACGGGTGGCGCGTTCAATCAGTCTCTGAATGCAATTATTCGAATGAGTCGGATTTGCCAGGAACGATTCGAATTCGAGGTTTTCTCCACACATGCTGCAAATATTAACTATCTGAAGCAGTTGGGCATAAATTGTACGCTGGCCAACGTTTCATTTAAGGATCGGCTACTAGCAATACTGGTCAAAAGTAGCCTGTGGCCGCATATAAGAAGCCGAATAAAATTTTGCGGCCCCTTTGAAAAAAAGATAAATGAACATAAGGGCGATTTGGTCTATTTTTTGGCGCAGTCTCAAAGTTCAGAGTTTCTTCAGGATACAAATTTTATAACTACAGTTTTTGACCTATGTCATCGCGATACACCTGAATTTCCTGAGGTAAGGTCGTTCGGTGAATTTCGTGGCAGGGAGCAGCATCTTAAGAATAATATTTCTCAAGCTTTAATAATCATTACCGAGTCTGACCAATTGTCAGCCTTGATATCAGCACGATACGGAATTGATCGTGAACGCTGTTTGGCTATGCCTTTGTCGTCCTCTCCATTTCTTCAAGCCGAATTTTCGGTTGATAAGGGATTGGTCATGAAAAAATATGAAATGACCGAAGGGTACTTTTTTTATCCGGGCCAGTTTTGGTCACACAAAAATCACATAAGAATACTGGAGGCGCTCATTCAACTTCGCTCATCCGGGGTGTTGCACAGGGTGGTTTTTTCGGGTGGCGATCAAGGAAATAGAGCGCATATTGAAAATTTCGTTTCAATGCACTCACTCGAAGATCAAGTTCGATTCCTGGGTTTTGTTCCTGCGGATGATATGCGCGGATTATATGAGGGTAGTGTGGCGGTAATTATGCCTACCTACTTTGGCCCTACAAACATCCCGCCGCTTGAAGCGTGGCTTACAAGAAAGCCATTGATTTATTCAGCGCACCTCAAGGAGCAGGCGGGTGATGCTGCAATTAGCGTAGATCCGGATGATGCGTTGCAACTGGCTGAAGCTATGATTGAATGTACAAAGAAAGAAAAAGCAGAATTGCTGATTGAGTTAGGGGATTTGCGTTTAAAGAGTATAGCGCGTCAGTGTGAGTCGTCAGAGAAGGAGTTGCTAATTCGGTTGGCTCGATTTGAGGTTAGGCGCAGGTGCTGGGCCTAGATTGACCATTCAATCTACGACGCTATCAACATGGTATATGCCATGCAAGTTAGTACCTAAGAGGTGTGATTCCTATTTGGCGGGCATTAGAAACGAGGAACCTGGATCCATTGGGCGTCAAGTGCCCGGATGAGTCGTAGGATGTGATCGAGTCTCCTGTGTCACCTAGTCTGGTCAGGCATCCGGATTCATCACAAAATATCTTCATCGGTGAAACATAGTTCACCCCCAGCCGTTCTGCTAGTTCAGCCATGTTTGGGTCGAGTTGAATGAAGTTTGGATTCAACCCCAGTTTGGTTCTGTACGGAATCGAGTGATCGCTGTTGGCTTTGTACATCATGAATATCTGTTTGGGGAGGCCATCTGTCCATTGTGGGGTGGGCCCAATCAAGTCGATATTGTTTACGCCGGCATTTTTGAGTTGCGTGATCGTTACCTCGATTTGTTTCCAGTCCCACAGCGTCCACATAGATGCGAGAACGACTCTATTCGGTTTTTCCTGTTTAATAAGTTCAAAGATGTTGTCATTGATGTTCTTGCAATTCGGGCGGTTCCCAATCTCCATGCCTAGAATCGGTGGGCACAAATTCGCGGTTCGCTGAATTATTCTGAACTCGTCCCCGAATGAATCTTTGTATCCCGGATATAGATGCGCAGCATGAGAGTCCCCCCAGATGACAATGGAAGGTTTGTCATCTTCGCCTGATCGGAGTTCGCAAGCGTTAAATGCTGAGAATCCTTGGCCTGGATTCAGGAAGCAACTTCCTTCTCGCCACTCGGCGGCAATGTCGACATGGAAGTGCGTGAGCTCTTGCACAATGTTTTGGAATCTGAAGCCTAGCCCATCCCTCTTATAGCAATTGAACCCGACGAAGCCGACGAGCGTCATCAGTGCGATAAGGATCAAGGTTTTAGCCCGGCTATGATTGCCGAAGCGGAACGGTTTCTCGATCAACCGGTAAGTCAGCCAAG
>Ga0172379_10004000_pt1 | contig 22515 bp, 17 predicted proteins | sample GrowelOW334metaG_FD_119756 | JGI IMG/M metagenome (GOLD analysis project Ga0172379, IMG submission 119756) | Groundwater microbial communities from an aquifer near a municipal landfill in Southern Ontario, Canada - Groundwater well OW334 metaG | ecosystem: Environmental > Aquatic > Deep... | reverse complement strand
GTGAAAAGGATCTGCGATGAGCATTTGAGTCATACGAAAAACAGTATAATCGGGCTCTATTTTTCAGGTATGGTAGCCCTTTCACGCCAATTAATCGATGATTCCGCCTTGGTGAATCTGATTACAATATTCGTGGACAACCACAAATGGAATGTCGTACAGCATTTATGTGAACGAATTCTAGATTATGGTGAATCAAAATATGCCCTACGGATGTTGGCTGAGTGTTATAAAAATGCAAATGATGACGCATCAATCTATCCAATATGGGAAAGACTGGTCAAAGTCGATTATGAAGAAGCTGACATAGCAAAAGTATTAGCCGAGTATTATGAAAAAAATGGTGACAATGAGAATGCAATTGATTTTTTTAAGAAGGCACTGCATCGGTATGTCAACAAACGCCTTTTTACAAACGTGCGTGAAATTTGGGGCAAGCTGGTAATCTATTGTCCGGAGGAGATTGATTTTTTCCTTCACGTCCAAAAAAAAGTAGCCAAAAACATAAGCGACGATAAAGCTGCCTTATTACTCCAAGAATTGTATGCTACTTACCGAAAAACTGCCGATATAGATATTTCTTTGACCATACTAAAATTAGTACTTGAATATGATGAGCGGGATGCATGGGCTAGAAAGGAAATCATCGAGTGCTTCCGTGAAAAATATATTGAACATAGTCAACTCGAAGAATACATCCGCCTTTCCAATCTAACTCAAGGCTGGAGAAATGTTCATGAAGCCATAGCGGATTTTGAGAAGCACATAGCATTCGATGCCGGAAATTTTGTTTTTCATCGCACTTGGGGTGTTGGACGCATTGCGAACGTCAAAGGTGATGAAATATCGATAGATTTCGCAAAGAAGCGTGATCATCAAATGTCTCTCAAGATGGCCGTAAATGCTCTTCAAACACTTAATAAAAATCATATATGGGTGTTGAAAGCGACGTGGAAAAAAGACAAGCTCCGTGAGAAAATCAAGACAGATCCTTCGTGGGCATTAAAAACTATTATAAAGAGTTTTGACAATTCATGTGAGATAAAGCAAATTAAGGCCGAATTGGTACCAGGTGTATTAAGTACAAGCGAGTGGACCACATGGAGCACCAAGGCAAGGGAAATTTTAAAGACTGATCCATCATTTGGCGTCAATCCTGAAGATATCGATTTATTTGTAGTTCGTGATCGCCCGATATCAGTAGAAGAAAAACTATTTAATGAATTTAAGGCAGAGAAAAATTTCTTTGAACGTGTACAAACAATACGTGCTTTTGCGAAAGTTGCAGAACCTGATTCTGAATATTTTGGAGAAATGTTCAATTATTTCCTTGGTTATCTAAAATCATATTCTTCTGCAAATGAAAATGTTGTTGCATCCTATTTATTGGTAAAGGATTTCATAGGACGATATCCATATCTTAATACAGGTTTAACATTCAATTTCCCTGAACTTTTTGAAGAAATTGAAGAACCCATTTCCATATTTGCTGCGCTAAAAGATGCGGAATTAAGAGAAGGGTTTTTACTCCACATAAAGATGTTTATACCCAATTGGTCAGATATTTATTTGCGAATATTCCCGTATGCACTGACTAAAATAATTATAGACAATCTAGAACGAGAAGGATATGAACAAAAGTTGATTTCCATGGTTCAAAGTTGCTATGACAATCACCGTGAATATCGTGAAGCTGTTGTATGGATTTTCCGAAATCTGAGAAGTACAAATTGGTTTGAAAAAACAAATCTGTCTTACGAAAAACAGCTTCTCACGCTTGTTCATGTCATGGATCTGACTTTCAGGGAAATCGAAAATCATCGTGATACGACAGAAAACAGAAAAATCAATAAACAAGTTCAAACCATCCTCTTTAAGGAAGGTGTGTTAGATGATTTTATTCTTGCATCGGATGTCGATATGATAACTCGAATTTACACATTAGTTGATGACGTTAAAGACCTCGATCCCGCTATTAAAATGCGTTTACGAAATAGAATATTGGATAAATATCCGGAATTCAAATTTTATGGCACAGAAGAAAAAACAGTAGTAACTCGTGGTTTGATGGTAACCGTTGCAAAATATGAAGAAAAACAACGACAATTACAGCACATTATGGAAGTGGAGGTACCTGCCAATTCCAAGGAAATCGGATCTGCTATTGCTTTGGGTGACTTAAGAGAAAATGCTGAATACAAAGCGGCAAAGGAAAAGCAGGATATACTGAATGCTACAGTCGCGAAATTGAAGGATGAAATCGAAAGGGCCCAACTCTTTGATCCTTCTACCGTAAATGCAACTCGAGTTGGTTTTGGTACAGTAGTTTCGTTATTTAATAAAACGCAGGGGGTAGATGAAAAATATACAATACTTGGTCCTTGGGAATCTGATCCGGAAAATAATATTATTTCATATCTATCACCTTTTGGCGGTTCAATTTTAAATAAGCGAATAGGTGAGAATTTCGACTTTGTTATTAATGAAACGACTCTTCAATACAAGGTAAAGGATATTTCTATAGCAGTGTTATAATGTAAGTCGGTTGCGGTATTGTATACCGTAATCGATTTAGTTCTTTGCCGATTTGTTGTTAGGATCTGTTTATCGCATAAGGAAGTAAGATGAAAAAAACTGTTCTGTTTTTTTTAATTCTTATCTTCTCAATATTTTCTTCAAATTCTGAAGAATCAGAAAACTTAGATTTTATTTTACTTTTTGATACATCAAAAAGTATGTTTCAGCATTTTCAAGAAGTTTCGGATTATGCAACCGGACAATTAATACATGATTATTTAAATTACGGTGATACCATACATTTAATATCTTTTTCAGAAAATAAATATATCCAAATTTCAAGAAAAATTAATACGAAAAATGATCTTGAAACCGTTATTGGCAGAATGCTTTTAATGTACCCAATTGATCACTATTCTGATTACTTATCTGCGTTGAACTCTCTAAAAGAGTACCTCTACACCCTTCCAAAATATAGAAAGAAGATAGTAGTTTTGCTATCTGATATAATTTTTAATCCTCCTGCAGAAAGTAAATATTTTAATATCTCTCCTGATTCGATTAAGACTGAGCTTCAGTCTTTTATAGAATATTCAGATAACAATAATATTGATTTTTATTTAATAAATATTCCATTTACAGAAAAAAAATTAACACAACGAAATCAATTAAATAAATTTATCGAATCAGATGCTATTACTGATGAAAATATCATAAAATCTAATATAATTAATGATCAGCAAAAGATTAGATCAGATGATCAAAATCACTCAATTTCTTCTTCTAGTGATTCTGAAAAAATTACTTCAAATAAGATAAATGAAGATAATTCAAACACGAAAAATATTATTGTAAATACAATTGATGATTCTGATAATCTTAAAAAAGAAGAAGAAAACAATCTTGGAATCGATACTAATGTTTCGACATTTAATAATATTGACTTAGAAAATAATAATGAAAAACACGGTCAAGGATTGGAAATCGTAAATCAAGAAGATATTTTGACAGAAAATATACAGCATGATGAGGCCAATAAAATAAAAAATAAGAAAAATCAAAAAATCATACCAAAGGCAATAATAAAAAAACGAACTAACTTAATATTTTCAACTGATTTTTTAAAAAATATTTTTAGTAGACAGAAAACTTTAATCTCATTAATACTAATTTGCTTCGTATTTGCTATTTTAATTTTTATCAGACGAAATGAAAATTTAAAAATAATTAAAAATAATAGCAAAATTATTAAAAAATCAATATCCTCTGTGCATTCTAATCATACTTTCATACCATTATTATTAAAGACTGGTCCAGTTCTAACGAATGACCAAATACTAAATAAACTAAAGAAAACCGAAAATAAATTAATACAAGGCAAAAGTTTTAAGATCTCTAATAAAAATACAAATATTAAATTTAATCATATAATGATGAATACTGGTTATAAATTTAATATTGTAAAAGATACAGATGATACATTTAGGCATATAAAACTTCATGTTTACGACCAAAATACTAATATTGGCAAAAGAAATATTCATAGAATGAAAGCAGGAACAAAATTAACAGTTGGAGGCGGTAGTTCTCATTTTTTAATATTTTTGATGACTGTACCATATAGACTTGCAGAAATATATTTCAATGGTCAGGAATGCATCTTTATTCCTTATTATGCAGAGTGTTTTCCAGAATTATTCAATAAACCATTATTTGATTGTATAGGGAAAGACATCATGATATTAACCAAGAATGGCCATAATATTACTATTCGATTTGAGATTTATGAAGATCCACTTATTAAACTAAATCGAATGCTACATTGCATAGAATCACCAGGTATCATTTTTTATTAATTTCTTTTAAAGCCTTAGTTGCTTTGAGAGCTAAGGAAGGATTATTTATTTCATTCGATAATATTTCTATTTGTTCTGACATTTCTTCGAATTTATTAATGATTGATATATCAAGAGCATAATTCTTTTCAATAATATCATTTGAAATTATCAAATATTTAGCAAATTCCAGCAAGGAATCATCTACGATTTTAGTAATAACATTAGCTAAACCTGACTGCAATGCTTTATGTTTCTTGTTTTTTGCATCTTCATAAGCTATTATAATGCTTTGAATATGTTCCTTTTTATTAATTTGTAGTAATGACTTTGCAGTAATAATTTTCAATATTTCTGAAGTATCCTTTTTTCTAAAGTAATCAGAAAGAAATATTTCAGAATCAGTATTGCCAATTAATCCAAGCGCTTTTATACTCTCTTCCTTAACAGGTTGTATTTCATCATATTGGGTACGGAATATTAAGAAAGGTACGGCCCCAAATAATTTTTTTTCACCTGAAAGTTTTGCAGCAACCATTCTTATTTTATAATAAGAATCACGAAAACCATATAATATTTGTGTTTCTATTTTCTTATCCTCGAAAGAGGATAGAGAATTATAACAATATAATCTTATATTAGCATCGTCATCTTGAGCTAATCTTAGAATCGGGTTTAAAGATTTCGGATCAGCAATTTTTCCTAATGCCTCGATAGCGATCATTCTTCTTGAAGCTTTCTCATCAGTGTTTTCAGCCATATTTATTAAATATTCCACTGATTTCTCAGATTTTATTTCACCCAAAGCAAAAATGCAATCAGATATGAGAGAATCGGAAATAGTTCCATTTTCAAGATGATCCAAGATGAATAAAGCCACTGAATCATCATTTGAGCCACAAGCGCCGATAGCTCTTACTGCGCTTGAAATGAAACGTGTTTCTTCAGATTCAATAATATCACGTAAAAAAGGTACAGCATCTTTAATTTTTAGTACTTCGACATATGCAATTGCCGAAATTATATTGGTAGTATTTTTCGTTTCACGATTTTCCAATATTGATAATGCATAGTTTGTACCTTTTATATTTTTTGTTTTCGTAAAATATACTAAAATTGTGTCAGAGACTTTTTCATTGCTAGAACTATTCATTACATTAAAAAGATCTTCATCAAAAGTAGTTAAATTTTCCGATTCTAATTCTTTTAATAAATTAATGATTTCATTCTCAGTACCCCATTTAATGGTACCTTGTCTTCTTAACAATATTTCAGTTTCAAAATTAGAATCAATATCACTCATTTGTGAATACACAATGGTAATACGAATTAATGCGTAAGAAAAATATAAAACTAATTTAAAAAAATATTTCATGATTTCCCTGAATAATTAGATAGAAATGACTTTTTAAATTCCATGAAATGATTGCCAATGATAGCATTTCGTGCATCAATCACAAGTTCTTTTAAAAAAAATAGATTATGATATGTTGCCAGCATGGATGAAAGGATTTCACCCGATTTATACAAATGTCTTAAATAGGATCTTGAATATTCTCTACATACTTTACACGAGCATTGCGCATCTATAGGACCGAAATCAAATTCATTGCGCTCCTTCTTAAGAGTTAAAGTCCCTTCTCTAGTGAACACCATTCCATTACGCGCTATTCGTGTTGGAAAGACACAGTCAAACATATCTATGCCAGCTCCAATGGCTTCAAGAATATATTCAGGTGTACCAATACCCATGACGTATCTAGGTTTGTTGTTCGGGAGCATGTCTGCTGTAGTGGATAAAAACTCAGTGTAAACATCAAAAGGTTCACCAACCGATAATCCACCAATAGCTATTCCTGGTGGATCGATTTGTAGTAGTTTTTCTAAACTGCGTACTCTGAGGTCCTTATAGAAGTTTCCTTGAACGATTCCGAAAAGCTGGCCTTCATAATGTTCTTTCTTGGTCATCCATGTATCCATCGCACGTTTTAACCAACGGCCAGTAACTTCAAGCGCTTTTTCAGCTTCTCTATATTCTGTTCCCCAGCCAGTACATACATCTAACTGCATTTGAATATCACTTCCAATAATTGTTTGTATTTCAACTACTTTTTCTGGTGTTAGCATGTGATATGACCCATCAATATGTGAACGAAATTCAACTCCATCTTCACTTAGCTTTCTGAATGGAGCTAAAGAAAAAACTTGAAATCCACCTGAATCAGTTAAAATGTTCTTTCGCCAACGACTCCATCGATGTAGTCCTCCAGCCTTTTCGAGAACATCTTTACCAGGGCGTAAATACAAGTGATAAGTATTGGATAAAATAATATCAAAACCAATATCTTCAAGTGAATCCCGATCAATTGCTTTTACAGTACCATTTGTTCCTACAGGCATAAATACAGGTGTAGAGACAGGTCCATGAGGTAAATATAACATTCCAGCCCTTGCTTTTGAATCAGTGTTCTGTGTTAGTGTATGGAATATCAAATCAGGAGGTGCTGATATCATCATGTGCGTGCTCCAGTAATAAGTATTGCTCCAATTATAATAAATACTACAACAGGCGACCAGGCTCCGATTAGTGGAGATAAATATCCCAATTTAGCCAGCATCATGGTAATCATTTGGAAAACATAATAAATAACTGAACTTAATAGTCCAGTTAATAGGCTCATGAGTAATATATTTTTACTAAATCTGCCACCAACAGAGATTGAAAGAAGTATTACTACAAAAGGTGTGGCAGAGAAGGCAAATCTGCGATAATAGTCTGCGAGTGCGGCTGCATAGGGTAATCCTGATGACTTTAAATCAATTATAAATGCACTAGCATCAACAGCTTTTAATTCTTCTACATCAATGGCATTACGTCTAAAAGTATCAGGGTTTTCATGAAATTCACCTTTAGTTGTATAAACTTCATATATCAATATACCATTACGCCAGAAGTATGCCACTGCACTATCCATCTCCCATGATGATCCATTCCAGATTGCACGCCGCGCATTAATATTTCTTAAATATCTTCCATTGGAATCTCTTTCTACTATTATAATACCATTTAGAGTTTTATCGATGTCATTATAATAATCTACTGAGTAAATTAGCTTTCCTGAATCTGATTTGACTATCACATCAGATTCATTACCTGATTTTTGATTTTTTAGTAAAATACGTGATATTTCTTTTTTTTGACGCATACTTGGAATGACGAAATTATCTTCAAAGTAAAATGATCCCAACGATAATATTAATCCTATTACAAGAAATGGGATAGTTAATCTTTTTAATGAAATTCCAGATGAAAAAAATACTGTTAACTCATGATTGGCGTATAAATATCCTAATACATATGCTATCGCAAAAAGTAATGATATCGGTAGGGAATATGAAATACATTTAGGAATATAATAAAATGCTACCAGTGCTATATCTTTAAAGAGAGCATCATAACTAAGATATTTCCATAAATTTGAAAATAAATCGATTAATTGCAATAATGTTATAAATAGTAATATACCTACAAAAAAGACTGGCACGAAATATCTGATGAGGTATCGATCTACCGTATTCATCTTTTCAGTCTCCAGAAAGTAAGAGCCAACCCTATAAAAAAAATAGAAATATTGGGTAACCACATAGCCCAAAATGGAGAATAGCCCAAGCGTACCCCTAGAGTTTGTCCACCTATCAATAAAGCCCAATAAAGTACAGCAATTATTAAACCAAGTGCAAATCCTACTGTTTGCCCTGATTTTTTGGCAAATAAACCTAGTGGAGTAGCAAGAAAAACGAATGACAGAGCACCAAAAGGAATAGAAAATTTTTTATAGTATTCAAGTTTATATACCCGTAAGGTTCTATCATTTAAAATTTCATATGATGAATACTTTTCTCTTTGTAAAAGGTCCAGATTAGTTTGTTTTTTATTCCAATCCATACTCGCTTGACCATTTCGAAGTATTAATTCAAGTTCTGCAGCAGCTTTATAAGCACGTTGCATACGAATTGCCGCATTTTTTTTTAAATCAACAGTCTTATTTTTTATTTCTTTAGCAACATCCTTAGAAGCCATTTCGCGCGGTCCTGGTGAAGAAATTGCTTGCATAATATCTGATTGCAATAACGCATAACGTAATTGACCTGATAAGGCATAATCATAATTCATTCGTGTATTTTCGGTACTTGTATGTATGAATGCATTATCTAATTTAAGGGATAATAAAGAATTTAATTCATTTTCCAAAGTAGCTTTATCAGCTAGGATTACCCTACGCTCTCCGCTTGTTGTTCTATCAAGAATTAATAATTTATCAATAGATTTATCAAATACTTCTCCAGTTATGAGTACTGTATCTTTAAATCGTTTTACCGAATTAGATTCTAATTCTATTGCCGGAGATGAGAACAATAATTTTCTATATAATTTACCAAATTCGAGAGTCCCTGCTGGTAATAAAACATCATTGGCAAAAAAAGAAATGAACGAAATCAGTATACCCAAAATTATTAGTGGTAAGAATATCGTAGAATACGATAGACCTGATAACCGAATAAGCAAAATCTCATTATCAGTATTCATTCTACCAATCGCCATTAAAATACCTACCAAAGCGGCAAAGGGCGCAGCCATGGCTACGATTGCAGGAAGTGAGTAAAGGATCAATAGAGATACTTGTGTGAATGGAACTCTTTTAGATAATATTTCTTCAGCCATCAATAATAACTGATTAATGAAAAAAATAAAAAAGAAAAAAAGGAAAGCAACAAAGAATGAAAATGCTGCTTCTTTGCAGATATACAAAAAAAGCGTATTAGTACTACCTGATCTACGTCTTATATAACCAGTCATATTCCGGTTGATCCAAAACCCTCAATTGATCTAGCACTAGCTGAAAGAATGATCTTTTCATAAAAAGAAGTCGATACGCAAGGCGAGATTACAAGCTGAGCGATTCGATCACCATTTTTAACGATGAAATTTTCAGATCCTAAATTTATTAAAATTATTTTAATTTCCCCGCGATAATCTGCATCGATGGTTCCTGGTGAATTCAAAATAGTAATCCCATAACGTAAAGCTAGCCCTGATCGGGGTCTGATCTGTGCCTCAAAGCCCTTAGGTAACTCAATTTGAATTCCAGTTGGTATCAACACTCGTTCCATGGGAGTAATCAGTATATCATTTGATAAAAATGCTGCCAAATCAGCCCCAGCAGCGGCATTGGTTGCATATGCAGGTTCTTTAACATCCATATGCAACTTAGTAAAATATACATCTACGGTAGACATAAGGTCTTCCTCCGTTTAGCAAGTAAAAAAACTTCGTGCGGCCTTGCAAAATGATGATTCGGCACGCGCTGGACCAACTCCATATAAAATTGCTCCATCACTCATAAACCGTTTAATCAACGCGTTTATACTTTCATTTGACATTGAGTTTAAATAAATTTGTGATTGTATCATGCTTATCGGAATGGAGTCAGACATCCATTGGCGTGCTATGCGATGCATCCTATGTTCTACATCGATTGAATCAAATTTCATGGAACCAATTAGATGGGATTTAGCATTCATGATCTCTACATTACTCAAACCAAATTCAAAAATGGTGTGTAATTCTTTCGATAATGCATATATGAATTTAGTAATACTAGCATTAGTAGTTGAAGCATAAATAGTCCAATCCGTAAGATCTGAAAAAAATGATGGCATACTATAAATGTTATAGCATAATCCAAGATTTTCTCGAAGTGCTTGAAAGAGACGCGAGCTCATTGAATCACCTAATGCTGTATTTGCGATCAATAGAGCGTAATATTCCTGTCTAGAAATTTTTGGGTAGTTATTGAATGTACAGAATATTTGAATATTTTGATGTGCAGAAATTGTATAATAAGGTGCACCTATAAACGGTTTATTCGGTGTTATGCGATGAATTTGGTCTGATGGTTGATGAAATACACCTGAAAACGTCTTAAGAACACGATCCACAGAGAGGTCTCCAGCAACTGTGATAAGAGGAGGAGAAGATTTATATTGATTACTATATATATTAATAATATCTTCGTGTTTGATATTTTTTAAAATGGGTATTGATCCACCGATTGGACGTGCTAGAGGGTGTTTACCCCAGAGTCGTTTATAAAATATCTCTCCAGCATGTTCTTCAGGATCATCTTCAGCTGCTACAAGTTCATTTTCAATGACAACTCTCTCTCTATAAAAATCCTCAATCTTGAAGCTTGCATTATTTATTAAATCAATAAGTATTTCGCCTGCGGTTTCAAATGATTCGGCCGGAACCGAACTGAAAAAGTAAACACATTCCCTCTCGGTAGCAGCATTGATTTGCCCTCCTAGCCTATCAATTTCCTGTGCAATTTGAAAGGGAGAACGTCTGGATGTGCCTTTGAATAACATATGTTCGATAAAATGGGTAGATCCCTGCATTTCTTCAATTTCATCTCTGGAGCCGAATGTGTACCAAATACCGACGGCCGCAACTTCCGTCGCGGCCGTCGAATCAACGATTACTGTTGTGCCTTCGTTGGTGGAAGCTTTCTCTATCAAAACCTTCCCCGAGGCCTAGAATCAACTTGGGCGTCACGTCTTGGTGAGCCTTCATCCGTTCCTCCATCGATAGCATCGATGTAAGAAAGATTTAATCTGCCCATTTTATCCACTTCTAAAAGTCTTACGGGTATATGCTGACCCTCTTTAACAACCTCGGTGACGCTAGTAATCCTTTGCCTTGAAAGCTTGGAAATATGGCAAAGTCCTTCTTTTCCAGGAAGTATTTCGACGAATGCACCGAAGTCCATGATGCGTTTCACTACGCCATCATAAATTCGGCCTACTTCCGGATCTTCCACAACTCCAGATACAGCAACTTTTGCATCTTCTGCATTTTTAGCCGTTTTACCATATATAGTAACTGTTCCATCATTTTCTGTATTGATTGTAACCGAGTACTGCTCGCATAGAGCTTTTATATTCTTTCCACCTGGTCCAATCAACATTCCCAACTTTTCCGGGTCTATTTTCATACTAACAATTTTCGGAGCATATATGCTGATATCAACTGAAGGCTTCTCGATGGTTTTATTCATAATGGCCAAAATATGCATACGACCACGTTTTGCTTGATCAAGAGCTTTCCTCATAACCTCGGGGCTAACACCGGCAATCTTGATATCCATCTGAAAACCAGTTATTCCCTTATCTGTACCGGCTACTTTGAAATCCATATCGCCCAGATGATCTTCCTCACCTAGAATATCAGAGAGAATTGCGTACCGCTCTCCATCAGTAATCAAACCCATTGCTATACCAGCTACCGGACGTTTCATCGGAACACCAGCATGCAACATAGCAAGAGTACCTCCACAGACAGATGCCATGGATGAGGACCCGTTCGATTCAAGTATCTCTGATACAACGCGTATTGTGTATGGGAATTCTTCTTTCGATGGGATCATTGGTTCAAGCGAGCGTTTTGCCAAATGACCATGCCCGATTTCACGTCGACCTGTACCCATACGCCCGACTTCTCCGACGGAATAAGGAGGAAAATTATAATGAAGGAGGAAGCGATCACGCTTGTCACCCTCGATATCATCGAAAATCTGTTCATCAAAAACAGTACCTAAAGTAGTCACTGCAAGCGCTTGTGTTTCGCCTCTGGTAAACAGTGCGGAACCGTGTGTTCTGGGAAGAACACCTACGTCACAAGTAATGGTACGGATATCTTCCGTACCGCGACCGTCTACACGCACACCTTTATCAAGTATTGAACCTCGCAGTATTTGATATTCCATGTCGTCAAAAAGCACGTCAAAGAGTTTCTTTTGCATCGCATCTTTCAGCTGTTCTGCATATTGAACAGATAGTTCTGATTTTATTGCCCGAATGGCTGTACTACGCTGGAATTTGCCTTTCACGAAGCACGCTTCCTGAAGACGGTTAAATGCAGAAGAACGAATTAAAGCTTTGTTTGCCAAGACAACCGAAAGGTCGCTCACGAGAAGTTTTTCTTGACCTGCAATTTCACGAAGTTTGTTTTGAAGGGTACATAACTCACCAATAAATATACGGGCCTTTTCGAGCGCGGCGATCATGATATCCTCACCTACTTCCTTTGCACCGCCTTCCACCATTGTTATGCCGTCCTTCGTACCAGCAACAACGATTTCAAGCGTGGAACGGGCGATCTGATCATAAGTAGGATTCAATACCAATTGTCCATCCACTTCACATACTCGTGCGCCAGCCACAGGGCCAGCAAAAGGAATATTGGATATATGTACAGCAGCAGATGCTGCGACGATCGCGAGCATATCTGGAGGATTTATCATATCAGTGGAAATTGTTGTAGGAACTATTTGTATATCCCGACCGAATCGTTTATCAAAGAGCGGTCGCATAGGTCGATCTATCAAGCGTGAAACAAGGACTTCCTTATCTTTTGGCCTGCTTTCCCTTTTTATAAATCCACCAGGGATTTTACCAGCTGCATAGTATTTTTCGTTGTAATCAACTGTTAGCGGCACATAATCAAGGCCTTCCTCAGCGCTATCGGAGGTACAGGCCGTAGCTAATACAACAGATCCTGCATACTGAGCAAACACAGAACCATTAGCCTGTTTCGCCATTCGGCCTGTCTCAAGAATCAATTCTTCTCCACCTATTTGGAGGCTTACCCTTTGTACCATTTTACCAACCTAAAAATTAAAACCTTAGCCTGGGCAATGCAACTTATTTCAGCAGATCAACCAGGATCCAAGGTCTCGCAATGCTTCTCTGCATTGAAAGAAAAAGGGCCCGGAAATCCGGGCTCATTCAATTTACTTGCGAAGTCCTAGTTGTTGAATTAAGGACCTATATCCTTCCAGATTTGTACGTTGGATATACTTGATCAGGCGACGACGTTGACCCACGAGCATTAAAAGTCCGCGTTGGCTTGATTTATCTTTTTTATGGTTTTTACAATGCTCTGTAAGTTGATTGATTCGTTCTGTAAGAAGTGCTACCTGTACATCGGACGAACCAGTATCCTTTTCACTTTTTCCAAAACGAGTTACTACTGAAGAAATTTCCTGTTTGGCTAAAGCCATATCTTTACGCTCCTTGCTACCTGAGTAAAAATTCGACGCTCGAAACACGAATCGTCGGACTGACACGAATGGTACCTGTACCTATATCCACTTGACCATGGACTTTCTGAAAAGAATCATCGGAAGAAATCATGACGGGGTACCGGCCTGGCGGCGGCGTTATACGGCGCAGGGAGCTTACATCGAATTCGACCCATGCATTGCCCGGGGTAAAGGGCGTCATGCTTAGATCAAGTTCAACGTTCCGGCCGAGAAGCGCCGTTGCCTCAACGAGGTTTCCGGACAATATCGCGGCACGGATTCGGCTCGAACTAACCGGAACGCCCCCCCAGATTATGGGTGGTACTATTTCAGTTGGAATACCGTCCAATTCATTCATATATCGAATGTCCGCGGCATTCGTGTCGAGACCATATCCGCAACGAAAATCGCTGCCAACGGCCAAATAACGCAGTTTCCCCCGGTTCTTTAACAAACCGATGAAATCCTTCCCCGATAGTTTACCGAATTCACCAGAAAAGTCAATGATCACGACAAGGCCTATCCCAAGTATTGAAAAAGAGCGCAGTTTCTGTTCCAAGGAAAAAATATCAGCTGTGATAATCATTCTCCCCAAACTTGTTTTGGGATTATTTCTGAATGTGAAGACTGTAGGAATTATTTTATCGTGGGAACGGTTTATAATTCGGGATAATAATGCTACATGTCCCAAGTGAACACCATCGAATACTCCAATGGTTGCTGAAATAAACCTTGAAGTAGTCGGTTTATCATAGATGAAGTCATTCCAATCCATGATTAGCATGTTTGACCCGATTTTGGGTTGACATATTTATAGGAATAACAGCCCTCAGAGGCATTTATGATCGCCAATAAAACACCTCTGAGAGAGAATATACCTAGGGAATTTGCCTCTTGGAACCCCTCAATCCACTTTGGATCGATAGATCGTCCATTGCTCATATAATGTGCAATATCGTCCTGTACATGAAGAAATGGCAACTTCAGTGCTTCAAATGCATGTTCATCCAGAGGACGTAAATTTTGCCTTAGAAGTGCTAATATTTCTTCTTGCTGATTTGTTTTATTCTTGTATTTAGTAGCTTTTTCAGGATTAATTGCTTCATCTAACGTAAAACCAGCGACAGCAGTGCGTTTTAAAGCAAACAAGTGGGCTCTTGAGGCACAAGCCAAGGCAATGTCCCTTGCCAAAGACCTAATATACGTACCTTTTGAACAGACTACTCTGATTTGGGCATCAATACCGTTATAAGATTCGAGTTCAAGTGAATGAATTCTAATCCATCGAGGTTTCATTTCAGGTGCCAATCCTGAACGAGCCAATTCATGAGCGCGATGGCCGTCTATATGTACGGCTGAATAAAGGGGAGGGGACTGTAGAATATTGCCGCGGAAGTAACTTAAGGCCTCCTCCAGTTTTTCCCGACTAGGTGATGGAGCGTCAAATACCACAGAACCTAGTGGATCCAATGTATCAGTTTGTGTACCAAAGCGAATGATTCCCTCATACGTTTTGTCACATCCTGTAAACCAAGGAACCAATCGTGTCGAGGATCCAACAAGGATTATCAACAGGCCTTCGGCAAATGAATCCAAAGTACCGGTATGACCTACCCTTGTTGTCCCCAAAGCCCGTTTAACCTGGCCTAGCGCACCAAAAGAAGTTAATCCAGGATGTTTGTGGAGGAGAAGATACCCTTCGGCATCACCGCCTTTCTTCACCGATTGATTTCCTCGATACGTTTGACCAAGTCAAAACCATCCTTGACACTCGTATCTGGATGAAACCGTAATTTGGGAGTCTGTCTGATATGCATTTTTGAACCAAGTATGGCTTGGATAAAACCAGCTGCACTTGACAACCCTGCGACAGCCTTTCCAAGTTTTTCTTCACTTTCAAAATTGGACACATATACATCGGCATAAGATAGATCCCGGGCGACATCCACTCTCGTTACCGAAAGGAAACTATCGACCCGGTAATCCTTAATTCTTCCGGATGCAATCATCGAGGCGATTTCTTCCTGTACCTGGCGACCCAAACGGATCAGTCTATATTCCGACATTAATATCCTGTCAGGTACTGCTTAGTTTTCGCGCAATTTCGATGACTTCGAATATTTCGAGTTGATCGCCAACCTTCAAGTCTTCAAAGTTTTCGAGTCCAATACCGCATTCATAACCGGTCGCGACTTCCCTCGCATCATCCTTAAAGCGTCTGAGTGAGGAAATCTTTCCACTTGTGTGGACGACTATACCTTCGCGTATTACGTTCACACCGGCAGAACGTTTTACGATACCTGAAAGAACATAACATCCCGCGATTGTACCAATTTTGGGAACCTTAAAGGTGTCACGTACCTCGACCATTCCGATTGTCTCTTCCTTGGTATCCGGCTTGAGCATGCCTTCCATAGCCAGTTGGATTTCTTCAACAGCCTTATAAATGACATTATATTTGCGGATATCAACTTTTTCCTGATCTGCAATCAGCTTAGCCTGGGGGGTAGGTCTGACGTTGAAGCCTATAAGTATCGCATTTGATGCGGATGCAAGGTTTACGTCACCTTCATTAATCGCACCAGGAAGGGCTTGGATGACATTCAAGCGTACTTCCTTGGTTGATAACTTCTCCAAACTTGACTTGACAGCTTCTACGGATCCTTGAACATCACCTTTGATGATAACCTTAAGTTCCTGCACAGCACCTTCGTGAATGGTATCATACAGATTATCCAATGTTATCTTTTTCACATTTTTAGAGTCTTCAAAGCGTTTAAGTTCCTGCCGCTTATTAGAAATACCCCGGGCGGTCTTTTCATCTTCGACAACTTGCAAAGGATCACCTGCATTCGGAACTCCTTCGAATCCCAAAACCTCCACAGGCATGGATGGTGTTGCTTCCTCGATCTTTTCGCCCTTATCGTTAAACAATGCACGAACTTTACCAGGCCATACACCAGCGACGAAACTATCTCCAACCCGCAAGGTACCACGTTCTATGACAACAGTGGATACTATGCCACGGCCATGGTCAATTCTGGATTCCAGAGCTTTTCCCTCTGCCTTGCACGCATAATTAGCCTTGAGTTCAAGAATTTCCGCCTGCAAAAGAATCGCATCCAGCAGTTTATCAATACCTTGTTTTTTTAAGGCGGATATTTCACAGAACATTGTTTGTCCGCCCCAATCTTCAGGCATGAAACCGAGTTCCGATAATTGGTTTTTTACCCGGTCAGGGTTGGCTTCGGGTTTATCAATCTTATTCACAGCGACAATGATGGGTACTTTCGCATCTTTGGCATGATTAATCGCTTCCAGTGTCTGTGGCATCACACCATCATCGGCAGCTACCACAAGTACTACGATATCCGTAACTTGCGCACCACGAGCACGCATCATCGTAAACGCTTCATGACCAGGGGTATCCAGGAAGGTGATCGAACCCTTCTCTGTTATGACCTCATAGGCACCTATATGCTGAGTAATACCACCGAATTCACCTGAAGCGACATCGGCACTGCGGATAGCGTCAAGTAACTTGGTTTTTCCATGGTCTACATGACCCATTACGGTAACTACAGGTGGACGATGCATCAAATCGATGTCTTCATCTTTGACTGTCTCGATGACAGTTTCATCGTAAAGACTGACGATATGTACTTCGCATCCGAATTCCGAGGCGAGAAGTGTCGCTGTCTCGGCATCTATTTTTTGATTGATGGTAACCATCATGCCCATGGACATAAGTTTGGCAATCAAATCCGATGCCTTGAGATTCATTTTTTTTGCTAGCTCGGAAACTGATATAACTTCCATTATATCAACAGATTTTGGGACAGGGTTGACCATGCGGGAAGCCTTCTTCTTCATCTGAAGAAGTTTTTCTTCCTTTTCCTGGTTTTTCCTCTGATATACAGGTTTCTTCGCTTTAAAGGTTTTCTTTATTGGCCCTTTTCCTTCAACAATGGGTACGGTTGATGTCCCTGGACCACCAGGCCGGCCTGGCCCTCCGGGACGGGGACCGTAACCCGGTCGACCACCTGGACCACCGGACCCCCCGGGACGGGGACCGTAACCCGGTCGACCACCTGGACCACCAGGGCCGGAATAACCCGGACGAGGACCATAACCAGGACGTCCACCTGGACCGCCAGGACCTCCCGAACTACTGGGACCATTATAACCAGGGCGTGGTCCTGGACCAGCGGGGCCATTGTAACCAGGGCGTTGTCCAGAACCGGATCCAATGGGGCCATTATACCCGGGGCGCCCTCCGACACCTGGGCCACCAGGTGAGGACGATGGACCTGAATATCCAGGTCTTTGGCCTTGATAAGAACTTGGCCTGGGACTCTGACCTTGATAACCGGTTCCAGCCGAAGGGGCACCACCTTGGGCTCCATATGTCGGTCTGCCCCCTTGGCCTTGATAACCACCTGGTCGTGGAGTACCAGATCCCTGGTTGTTTGCATTTTCGCCGTTGACACCATCCTGCGAACCAAATCCAGGGCGGTTACCCTGATAAGGGCTAGCAGGTCGTCCACCAACACGACCCGCCACTACAGCCGGTCTCTGTGGAAAAGGAGCACCAGCAGGTCGATTCGCACCTGGAACTCTTGAATCCGCATCGCCTTCATCACGAGAAGGCGGATTGCCTACCTGCTTGCCTCCAACCCGACCCGCAGCACCTGTGGGGCGTACTGCTCCGAGAGAACCCATCGGTTTGGGCGCTGTCTGAGTTGGAATGGTCGCTTCTATTTGTGTCCCGCTGTGATTTAAGATATCCGATTCTGGCTGGAAACTATTTTTTTGGGTTACTGCCACATCTTTAGACGTCTCTACGGATTTTGTGACTTCCCCATTTTCGGGCTTTGTTGCTAACGGTTCGTTTTTTAGGTTTTCTTGCGGGGCTGATTTTATATCTGATACATGATTTGTGGTCTCGGATATCGGACGAAGAGAAGATTCGGAGAGAGCATGCGCGGTGAGATCCGGTTGATCATTCGTTGCACGATCAGTAGAAGCAACTGCAACTACCCGTGGAGTAGGCTTTTTGACACTCAAGGGAAGCGGCTTCTTCTTTACGACAACTACCTTTCGGCGTTCCGACTGCTCGGCGTCGTGAGCAAGTGCGTGGGTCGGAGCCGCTGCTTCTGGAGCATCCACTATTTTTGGATGTTTTATCAGGGTAACTTTCGGTTTTTGCGTCGTATCGAATTCCTCAGCCATGTTTCACCTTTACTCTTGTTGCTCGTCCTCGTACTCGAAACTCAATCCAATGCCACATTGGGGACAGACCGTCATGTCTACGGTAATTTTCGCACCGCATTCAGGACATTCGAATTCATCGGACTCAGCTTCCTCTTCCGCGGATGCAACGTCGCCTTCGACAACGTTCTCTTCCTGCGGATACTCGCTTTCCTCTACTATCTCGACGTTTTCGTCAATGATGGACCTGAGCGCCAATAATTGTTCGGGCGTTATTCCTTCCAAGGATAAAAGCTGTGCTTCGGATAGTGCAAGGAAATCTTCAATATATTCTATACCGTCGGAAATCAGTATTTTGGCTACAGCCGCGTCAACTCCAGGCAATTCAGAGATACGGGCAATTTCTTCCTCATACTGGTCTCCATCACCAAAAAGTTCGGAAACTGCGCGTTTCGATTCAGAAGAAAGATCCAATTCAGCGTATTGTTCTTCTGTTTTAACGTCGATATTCCAATCTACCAAGCGATTTGCCAAACGTACATTCAAGCCCTGTTTTCCGATGGCCAACGAAAGCTGAGAATCTGGCACCACTGCAAGTGCCTGTCGTTTCGCTTCATCAAGAATCACGACATCCCGAACTTCCGCCGGTGACAGTGCATTTTTGATAAAACGCCTCTGATCTGGATCGTATTTTAGAATATCAATCTTCTCGCCTTCGAGTTCCCGAATAACCGATTGAATCCGAACCCCTTTCAAACCAACACAAGCTCCGACAGGATCCACATCCTCACGATTCGAATACACGGCCAGTTTGGTCCTATATCCTGGCTCTCGTACGATTTTATGAATTTCTACGGTCTTGTCGTATACTTCCGGAACTTCGAGTTCGAAAATTGCCCGAACAAAATCCGTATGCGTTCGGGACAATACAATCTGCAACCCGGTCGGCGTCTTGTTCACTTCGACTATCAACGCTTTTATACGATCATTGAGGTGATAAACCTCACGGGGAGATTGAAATTTGCGTGGAAGGATGCCCTCTACTTTGCCCAAGTCGACATAAATTGTTCCGTTCCTTTCACGTTGGTAATAACCAATTATGATCTCACCCACTTTTTCCTGATATTCTGAATAGAGACTATCCTTCTGAATATCCCGAATGGATTGGTGGGCTGTCTGTTTTGCGCTTTGAACCGATATCCTATCAAAATCCTTTGGATCCACCTCTATCAGCAATTCATCGCCAATTTCAGCTTCGGGATTAAGCTCCCGCGCTTCCTCGAAATCAATTTCGGTTACCGGATCATACACTCCATCCACGATTTTTTTTCGGGCAAAGATCGAGACTTCGGTATTCTCATCATTGAAGCGGACATAGGCATTTTCTGCGTTTCCGAATTTTCGTTTATACGCGGCAATCAAGGTATTCTCGATCGTTTTTAGAACGAGTTCCTCAGAAATTCCGCGATCTTGGACGAGCTGGCGGATCGCTTCGGACATATCTGAAGCCATCAGGGTTCGACCTCCTGTGAGTAATCGAGCTTCGCCTTCGCGATGTTCCCGTAGGGTAATTCTACAAGATCCGCCCGCGCGCGAAGGATAACGCGGTTTTCATCTGCGTCGGCTATGATGCCCGAGGTCCAATCTGAAATATCGGTTCGGTAACACGTCACGCCCCGGCCAATAAATACCGGAAATTCGGACGCGTCCTTTATATTCCTATCCACACCAGGAGACGCTACCTCAAGGTAGATATCCTGACCTGGAAAGGCGAGCTCAAATCGTGCCTGAATGCTCCGATGGACCTTGGAACAGTCATTCACGCCGATTCCCTCTTTTTTATACACTACAATACGTGCTTGCACACTCCCGTGATGACGCGAGACTGCAATCTCGACTATGCACATTCCCAACCCAGTGACTACCGTTTCTATCGGATCAATAAAAGGGTTATCCCTTTTTGTGCTGAATTGCACATCACCACCTATGAAAAAGGAGTCGTTCGAACGACTCCTTTGGTCTACGAATCTTCGACTGTCCGTTTTACTTTACCCAAGGGAGCCTTCTTTGTCAACGGGCAAATAAAACGATCCTAGTCATAACAAAGGGCGATAGCCAACACGGTGTGTGCACCGGACTGCTTCAAAATTTTTGCACACTCATTCAAAGTTGCTCCTGTGGTCATCACATCGTCTACCAAAACAATTTCCACTGGTGGAGGTTCGAGACAACGTATTCGACCATCCAGATTATGGAGCCGCCCGGTCCTGTCTAATTCCTTTTGAATTTTCGAAGAAAGACGTGCAAGACAGCGATTGACTGGCAAACCGGATACAATCCCCATTTTACGTACAATCATTTCAACTTGATCCCAACCTTTCGTCCGGATCTTGCCTGGTCTTGGCGGAACAGGTACAATTCCATCGAAAATTGGGTAATTTTTCCCTGGGTTTTCAATTTCTTGGCAAAATAATTCGGCTATGAAGGAAGCTGCCCCCCTGCCGGTTCCATATTTATATTCTGAGAGAAATTCTTTTGCTTTACCTGAATATGGAAACAGAACTATGCTGAAATCGAAAAAGGGTGTATCAATCGAACGGCATTCCATGCAGATATTTTCTTCAGATATGAGCGGTCTGCCGCACCGCGCACAACGTCGGCCTGTATCAGGAATGAGAAGTTCACGACATTCAGCGCATATACCAAAGTACGCTTCTTCCGCAAAGGCAGGCGAGGACTTGCACAATGCACATCCAGATGGAAAAACAGTCTCGTTGAGAATCGGTAAAACATAGGTTGATTTCATATTCATAGTACGGGTAAGCAGGACGAGGATGCTTCATTTTGGGCAATAGAATTCTTAGGATTCTACCATATTTTAGAATAATTCAGGTTCGTTCATCTTTTTTATCTTGGTACGTGTTTTGCCGCCCGCATTAGTAGAACATGCTATTAATAAACGCTTTTTCCACTCATGGATCAACGAAAGGGCCTCCATTGGGGTAATCCTGTCAGGATCGATAGCATCCAGCAAGGATTCAAGCTGAATTGACATAAAATGGGCGGTATGACCTAAATCCATTATTTTATCAACACCCTTATTTTCAGGAAGCGCGGATAAAACCGAAGATAGAGCCGTCTCGTCCTCATTTAAATGTTCAAGAATGATAGCAGCCCTCTGTATGACATGAGCAGGAATACCCGCAAGACGGGCAACATGTATGCCGTATGATTCGGCACTGGCACCATTTTGGAGTTTTTTCAGGAAGATTATCTCCCCATCCTTCTCCAATACCTCCATGGATCTGTTAGCCAATCGTGGATGTATTATGCGTGAAAGTTCATGATAATGGGTAGCAAATAAGGTTCTGCACTTAATGCCATCGAGTAATTCCTCACAAATAGCCCATGCGATGGATAACCCGTCGTTTGTTCCGGTACCACGTCCGACCTCGTCCATTATGACGAGACTTCGGGGTGTAGCTGTACGGAGTATATTCGCAGTTTCATTCATCTCGACCAAAAAAGTTGATTCTCCCCGTGCTAAATTATCAGATGCACCAACACGGCAAAATATCTTGTCGACCAAACCGATGAAGGCTTCACGAGCTGGTACAAAACTTCCCATCTGGGCCATCAGGGTGATCAAGGCTGCCTGTCGTAGATAGGTGGATTTTCCTGCCATGTTCGGGCCAGTAATCAAAGCAAAGCCGATTACCGGAGCGACAGTTTCTTTTTCGGTGATCATATCATTCAGAGCTTTGAAAGAGGCATCCAGGTCCAGATCATTAGGGACGAATTCTCCCCTC
>Ga0172379_10003999_pt1 | contig 22530 bp, 27 predicted proteins | sample GrowelOW334metaG_FD_119756 | JGI IMG/M metagenome (GOLD analysis project Ga0172379, IMG submission 119756) | Groundwater microbial communities from an aquifer near a municipal landfill in Southern Ontario, Canada - Groundwater well OW334 metaG | ecosystem: Environmental > Aquatic > Deep... | reverse complement strand
GAAGAGGGCGTGCGTTTCGGAAATTGCCAAATACCTCGGTTTAAGCGTCGCCATCGTCTCCCACCATCTGCTGTCGCTCGCAAAAGAAGGATTGCTCGAATCGGAACGGGATGGTAAGCGCATTTGTTATTCGCTTCCGAAAACCGGATTCCTCTCCGATCTGAAAAAACTCATCTGTAAATATAAATAATTATTCATTTCATAAATACATATATGAACAACAAAAAAGTCATCGTTTATTCTACCCCGACGTGCCCGTATTGCGTGTATACGAAAAAATATTTCAACGACAATAATGTGGCGTTCGAAGATATTGATGTTTCAAGAGATCGCGCAAAAGCGCAAGAAATGATCGAAAAAAGCGGACAAATGGGCGTACCGGTCATCGATATCGACGGAGAAATTCTCGTCGGTTTTCAGCCTACAGTATTCGAGCAACTGCTTAAAAAATAATTAGCTAAAAATATGATATGTGTAAAAAACGAAAACTCGGTTGATCGATACCTCCGCTTAATTTTTGCGGAAATATTGTTTCTCGCCGGCTTCTTCTGGCTTTTCGGGATTTGGCAGACAGTAGTCTATGTTCTCGCTGTGATTATGCTCGTTACTGCCGTTTCCGGTTTTTGCGCTCTCTATGCGATGTTCGGAATAAGCACGAACAAAAATCCAAAAAATCTCTCGAAAATTGCGACCGGATCATTTATCCTTATATTTATTGTCATCGCGATTGGTGGAAGTTACGCGAGTAATTTTTATACCAAAAAAATATTTCTGGAGGATTACAACCAAATGAACGAGTATTACAAACAGACGCTCTTTTTTACCGGTCAGAACAAACGAACAGAAGCGATAAGCAATTATAATAAACTCGCGACGGAGTATTCCCTCTTCAATGAAAAATATCAGAAATATCATCCCTATATTCTCTCTCGCGATACAAAACTCAACGCCGACCTCTCGAAGGTGTTTCGTATTATTGTCGGACTGAAAAACACAGTGGCAACAGGAGATCTTCCGTCTGCACACGTAAGACTGGAACAGGTGCGCCCGATATTCCAAGATATTTTGAAACGAAACGGATTTTCAATGCTCGCCGTCTCTTTAGTGGATTTTCATGACGCTATGGAAAAAATAATCGCGAGCGCCGATGAAAAAGACCCTGCCGGAATCATTGATGCCTACCCCGAAGTGAACGAAAAAATGATCGCGGTAGAAGAAACGGCGAACGATCCTGAAATTCAAGCTATTCGCCAAAAACTCGAAGAAACACTCACCCTTGCAAAAGAAGGAAAAAATGAGCAGTTATCTGCAAAAGCTGGCGAACTCAAAAGCGTCTTTGTAAAAGTATACTTAAAAAGAGGGTAATGTCATTCGTTCCGTGTCTTTATAGATGTTTTACCGTAATAAATAGATAATAATAAACTGCAATCATGAAAACCATATTAGTCGACGCCGTTTTTTGTTTTGTTTCCGATAGTGGGAAAATATTTTCCAACATGCAAACCTTGCTCGATACGTACCCGAACAGGAAGATCATTTTGACCGGCGCGAACGACGAACAGTTCAAAGAATTTGGACTTGATAAAATGCCGTATGAGGTCTTTACACTAAAACACAACCCCGAAAAAAGCGACCCGAAATATTACGAAACACTGCTCACACATTTAAAGTTGGCAAAAGAAGACGTTATATATTTTGAGCACGCCACCGAAGCCGTAAAAAGCGCCGAATTGATAGGACTAAAAACGTATTGGTACGATGACGACAAAAAAGATCTCACGACTTTAAAAAAGTTTTTGGACGAAAATATTTAAAAACTCGCCGGAGTACTTCGCTCCGGTTTTTTTGCTCATCGAGCAGAACAATCGAATTCACTCATGAATAGAGCTTTTTATTGTCCGGTTTACAATTACTTGTCAATTAAAAATAGATCGGTTGTTAATTACTTGACAATAGTATATAGATTGGTTTACAATACTATATATGCTTACAAAGGAACAAATAATCCAAATAACAGGAGAAAATGGTGAATTACGTTCCAAAGATATTACGGAGCGATTTTCTGTTTCTCGGCAATATGTAAACTCTTTGATTTCGGAGCTGGTTTCGTCCGGAAAGCTCGTTAAAATCGGCTCCACAAGAAAAGCGTTTTACACAACCCCCGAGTACGCAAAGTCACACGAAGAAATCTTCCCTCTTCGATATATAAAATCATTCAAAAACAAAGGAGTTGAAGAGCATCGTGTGTTTTCCAAAATTTTGGAATCTTTTTTGGCGCTTAAAAGCCTTCCGGAAAACATCCAGAGTATTTTTGCCTTCGCGTTTTCGGAAATGCTGAATAACGCGATAGAACACTCAAAATCACCGCGAATCAACTTGGAAGTATCAGTGCAAAACGGTATGCTTTCTTTTGTTGTGGAGGACTCTGGCGTTGGTGTCTTCAGGAATGTTATGCGAGAACGAAATTTGAGATCGGAGATGGAAGCGGTCCAGGATATTTTAAAAGGAAAGACGACCACAATGCCAAAATCCCATTCGGGAGAAGGGATCTTTTTTACTTCAAAAGCGGGCGATATTTTCACTCTCAACAGTTTCGGCGACGAACTGACGATCGACAACAGGACACCCGAAGCTGCAATATCCTTTCAAAAAGTTAACAAAATAAAACGAGGCACTCGGGTCTCTTTTCAAATTTCAGTCAATTCTGACCGACACCTGAATCAAGTGTTTAAAAAATACACGAATATCGGAGACGGAAGCGATTACGGATTTGACAAAACGGAAATTAGAGTAAACCTCTACGCCGTCGGTGGAATTCTTATTTCCCGATCGCAAGCACGAAGAATTCTTTCCGGTCTTGAAAAATTCAATATTATCCTTTTTGATTTTGACAAAGTCCCCACCGTCGGCCAAGCCTTCGCCGACGAAGTTTTCCGTGTATTTCACAACAGTTACCCCAATATAAAATTAGAAACGGAAAATATGTCAGAAGGAGTAAAATTTATGGTAGAGAGAGCTAAAAATGAGGCAAAAAAATAAAAATGGCACAACCCCTTTGAGGTCATGCCAAATTAAACTCATCGTTATTCTTGCAAACCCTCATCCGGAGCCGCTAATTCATAAATATTTATTTCCACATCACGGGGATCTTTTCGTGTATAAAAAGATGAAAAGGCATCAAAATTCCCACACGAAAACCCTGGCGTACACAGATGATCAAGGGGCATATCATCCACTTTTCCGAAGAGGCAAAACTGATCGTAATCGGTAAAAGTTATTATCGAAATACACTTCATTTTTGGCAGCCCGAGACCTGTTCTTCCGGTTTCAATCAATTCTTTAGTGAGCAAGAAACCGAAAGTAGCATAATAATAAATGCCGGGTTTGCTTTTTGAGGGAAACAAAGGAAGATAACCATTTCTTCCTTTTAACGGTATTTTTGTATAATCTATTCTTTCTTTTATGTCACTCATTTTGCTTCTCCTGCTATTTAAATAATACATTGAATACTGATTCATATGATATCATAATATAATATATTTGTCAATACATTTACGAATTTCGTTTTTTATGTTATTCTAAACAAATGGCAAAAAGCGATACTATTCTCCGGTTTGACGGGGTGACATTTGGATACAAAGAAACAAAACCTCTTCTTGATGAAGTGGATTTTTCGGTGCGACGCGGGACGAAGACGACGGTGATGGGGCAAAACGGCGGGGGAAAAACGACACTGTTTAAGCTGATCGCGCGGGAAATTTTGCCGAGTGAAGGGACGATCAATGTTGTCGCCGGCGTTTCGATTGCAGTTTCCCGGCAGGTTATTCCCCGCAATGAACTTGACCTCACAGTCCGAGAATTTTTTGAAAAGGCGATGGCTCAAATGTATTCGGTGAAAATTTACGACCTCGACCCGCGCATCGATGCCATCTTGGACTTGGTCAATCTTCACGCACCAAAAGATCGCATTATCAATACCTTTTCCGGCGGGCAACAAGCGCGGCTTTTGCTTGCATCGGCGCTTATTCAACAACCTGATTTGCTTTTGCTTGATGAACCGACCAACAATTTAGACACGGCAGGCATTGAACATCTCACTGACTTTTTGAAAAACTATGATAAAACCGTTATCGTCATTTCGCATGATTCGGGATTTTTAAATAGCTTCACCGACAGCGTTCTTTATCTGGATATTTTTACCAAGAAAATGGAGCAATATGTCGGCAACTATCTTGATGTCCGCGAACAAATTCTCGCTCGTCTTGAAAAAGAAAACCGTAAAAACGCCCAACTCGCAAAAGAGATTCAAGCCAACAAAGAAAAAGCCAACTTCTTCGCGATGAAAGGAGGTCAAATGCGTATGGTCGCGAAACGGATGCGCGAAAAAGCCGAAGAAATGGAAGAAGAAAAAGTGGACGTCCGAAAAGAAGACAAAACCATTCGTCCGTTTATAATCCCCTCTCAAGAAAATATCGGTGGGATCGTGCATATCACCGAGTTCAAAACCTTTCATAATGGAAAAATTAACCAAAGAAAAACCGATATAAAACTCGGGCGGAACTCTCACCTCCTACTCGCCGGCCCGAACGGCATCGGAAAAAGCACGCTTCTCGAACTCATCGCAAAGAACGAGTCAGAAGGCACGACGATCCCGCAGGATATAAAGATCGGTTATTATCGCCAGGATTTTTCCACACTCGACTTTGAAGACACGGTGCTCAAATCGCTTTTAGAAGTCGCCCCCGAGCTCACTGAAGAAAAGATCCGAGCCACCGCCGCCGGATTCCTCCTCACAGGTAACGTCGTCTACTCAAAAATCGGTACCTTATCCGAAGGACAAAAAGGTCTTGTGGCTTTCGCTCGTTTGGTTTTGCAACGCCCCGGCTTGTTAATTTTGGATGAGCCAACAAATCACATTAATTTTAGACACCTCCCCATTATCGCCGAAGCTCTCAACAAATACACCGGCGCCATGATAATAGTAAGCCACGTCCCCGATTTTGTCGCTAAAATACGGATTGATGAGGTGCTTGATTTGGGGAAGTAAGGTGGCCTGTAGTAACTAATCGGAAATTTTCTTGGTGATCATCAGTCCGTTGTCGAGGGCGGCTAAATAATAACTTTTTACTCGATGGTCGGTTCTTGATCTCGGTAAGTGCGTACCGCTGACTTTTTGCAGATAATCTTCCATCATGTGTCCGTAGTCATTGATATTATCTGCCACGATCAACCCGCCGATTTTAAGCAGCGGGACTAACAGATCGAAATATTTTCCGTAGTTTTCTTTATCAGCATCGAGAAATACAAGGTCAAATTTCTTGTTCTGTTTCCATTTTTTCAATACGGAGAGAGCTTCGCCTTCAATAAGCGTTATATTTTTCAGACGCGAAGTTTTGAAATTTTTCTTCGCAAGTTCGATCTTTTCTTTCAGATTTTCAATGGTATGAACCGAGCCGCGATTCTGTGAAGCGCCGTGCGCTAGATGAAGCGTGCTATAGCCGGCAGAAGTACCGACCTCAAGAATTTTTTTTGCGCCAGTAAGAACCGCCAAATTTTCGAGCATATGAGCGCTTTTGTACGGAACAGACCATAAACCGATACTCTCCCCGAGATGTTTTCTTCCATATGTATGCTTTTGATCAGCTTTTTTCAGCTTCCAGATTTTTTCGATCGACTCTATGTTTTCGATAGCAGAAATAAGGCTTTTGCTTTTCGGTGTAAGTAGTTTTTTCTCTTGCGTGACAAATAGAGGGATATTCAATCGTCCCAAAATATGTTTTGCTACCACCACGGTATCTTGTTTTTCCAACTCTGAGATATTCATAATATTAGTCGTAATTCAGGAAACTGTCGCCGGTGTTTATCACGACGACCGAATGTTTTTGGGGGTTAAAGGCGGGTTCAATTTGCGACAACAGAGGAAGGAGCGCGAAGCCCGAAGCCCCGCTCGGCTCGGCGTGAAACCCTCTTTTTTTTAGTTCTTTCATTGCTGTGAGTAATTCTTCATCGGCGACGTGGTACACCTTGTACGGCTCGCGTTTTCGTCCTTTTTTGTCCGTATTCTCATGTCGCGTCCATCCCCACTTGTTTTTTGCAAGACTTTTCGTATCAACCCAGATCGGGCCATACAACATCACGGCGATAGTGTCGGGATTTCCGGAACTCACGGGAATCACTTTCGTGTGCAGTTTGTGGTCGTTGATATAATCAATAATTTCATTACATAAAATACCTGCTCCAAACGGAACAATTATGTAATCCGGTGAATACTTAAGTTGTTGTTCTACCGCTTCAATAACGATATTTACGTAAGCCGGGCGATCGAGTCCTTCGGTTATATCGATAAATTCACCAAGAACGGCTGAATTTTCTAACGCAAGCTCTTTGAGGTCATTACTTAGGTAAATCTTTTTATCCAGGTCTATGGGCAAGATCGTGCAATCTTTTTTCAGTTCCTTCACAATATTTCCGGCCGACATCGTTCGTCCTTCCGTGTCGGGTCCAAAAGTTTTCTTTTCGAGAGAAGGCGGGACAAAAGCAATTGCTTTTGCTACCTTTTTCCCGACGAGTTCGTTTAAAAAGGAAACGTAGGTTCCCATCGATTTTGCGGTATTTCCATACGAAATCGAAGCAAAAGTCTTTGGACTTGGTGTCGTTCCGGAAATATATTCCTCTACCATAGGTCGTATCATTTCATACGCAAGACGGTCTTTAAAAGTATGTGTCGGATTTTGCACTTCATTTTTCATCCAAAGCGACCGTATGCCCAAAAAATTCTTTATGGGAACGAGCGGTGTGTTTCCCGGTTTTTCGATACTTGAGTTCGGGCGATTACCTTGCTCACCAATCTCTCCCCACGCGGAATGAAACGAACGGTAATATTGCGCATGGATCGCCGGCACTTTTATCACAATAGCGATCGGTTTTGCTCCCCAAACCAAATTGATGACTGAATCCTTTAAGATTATAGTACCGATCGGGATATTCATGTCGGTAAACCGAAGTTTTAATCCCGGAACATTTGCGTAGTTTTTTCTGAGAACAGACTCGACTTCTTTACTCGCGATGGCGCGGTCTTCGACGCCGTTCTTAGCGATCTCTGAATGAAACCTCATGAGCAAGTCTCCAACCTCTTTGCTGTGATATTCATCTTTAAAGGCAAACGACCAGTAAAAATCCCCCCGTTTCAGTGTCCGTGATAGTCGGTCAAACATTGCCTGAAACGCCTCAATTCCACGATAAACAATGACCATTTTATCGCCTTTTGTGTCCAAAATATCACTCTCTTGTTTGATAGTATAAAAAGCCCCGCGACCGAGACCGCGGCTTTCCAAAAGGTCATGTTCTTTAAGGCGCATAAGGATTTGTTTTGCCGTCGGCCGCGCCAAACCAAGCATGTTAACCACGTCATTCGTACTTACATGATTTTCACCGTCGAATAAAGCCAATACTCGGCGTTGATTTAACGAAAGATCTTTGTCGTTCATAAATATCCATTTACATCTTATAATATCCAATTATATACGAAAGAAGGATACTTGTCAAGTGTTTTGATTCATGTTCTGGTTTATAGCCACAAAAACAATTTTTGCGGTAAAAAACATGCTCTTATTTCAGACACATCCCCATTATCGCCGAAGCTCTCAACAAATACACCGGCGCCATGATAATGGTAAGCCACGTACCCGATTTTGTCGCTAAAATACGGATTGATGAAGTGCTCGATTTGGGAAAGTAACCAATCAATCCTTACCAAACTCAATTAATGCTACCGCGGATATTCCGAGCAACAGGCCAATTATTTTTGTAACGGTGATAGGCTCGTTAAAAAGCAAAGCTCCTGCGACAGTCAATATTGAAACATTAAAAATAACGAGAATAGTGGAAGCCGTTGCGATACTTTTGGTTTCATAACTCTTGATGAGAAATACCATTGCTATCATATAAAGCATCATAATCCACAAATACAAACCGGGCCCGCCGATGCGCACCCATTCGGCGGCGACAATATCGCCAACCGTTAAAATTACTCCTCCGACAAAAAGAGGAACGAGCGATGAAACTTTTTTCTTTCTGAAAAATAAATTCATATTTCCAAAACGATTATGGAGAACACCCCAAGAATCATTCCCGCGAGTTCCGTTTTTGTGATATTCTCCTTAAACAAGTATATTCCCGCAAGAGTAAGAGTAATTACATTAAAAATTTCAAAAATAATGGAAGCAACGGCAATATCTTCAAATTTGTAACTCCACACCAAAAAATTAAGCCCAATAAGGTAAAAAAGCATACAAACCACGTATAAATATTTCTCTTTTTTTATAACCCAATTTTTGGCAACAATATCGCCAAGCGTTAAAACAACACCTCCAACAAAAAGAATAAGTAACGGATGCATATTTGTATTATATCAAATAGACTTTTTTTATAAAAATTCTCGGAAGCCGTATTCTTAAATACATAAATCTTTAATCTTCGTTCGCCTACCCTGAGCCGGGTCGAGGGGTTATCCACACGTCAACACCGTCAACTCTCTTGACACTAAAATTGACACCGCGTATAATGGAAGATATGCATACCATACAACAAAAAATTCTCACGCTCGCGAAAGTTCAAAACTTGGCGGGCGTATCATTGCGAAAAATCGGCGAGCTTATTAACGAGCCGAATGCTCCGCAAAAAATCAAGCACCACTTGGACAAACTTTTTGAAAAAGGGTTGCTCGTTAAAAATTCCGCAGGGAAAATTTCTCCCGCAAAAATTGGAGGAGATAAAACCTCTTCTCTCATTTCCCTTCCCATTCTCGGCACGGCGAATTGCGGAGACGCAAAATCGTACGCCGATGATTCCGTTGAAGGGTACCTCAAAATCTCGCTCAAAATTCTCGGCGAACATTTCCGCAACAAAATAAACGACCTTTTTGTCATCCGCGCATCGGGTCATTCCATGAACCGCGCCCGTATCAACGGCAAAACCATTGAAGATGGAGATTTTGTCATAGCCGAAAAAACCGCCGTCCCCCCGCAAAACGGCGAATATATCGTGTCTATTATAGAAGGTCTCGCGAATATCAAAAAATTCTTCGTCGACAAACAACAAAACTGCATTATTCTCGCCTCCGAATCCAATATGGAATTCTCCCCCATTTATATTCATAAAGAAGACTACGGCGGTTATTTCGTCGGCGGCAAAGTGGTTGACGTCATAAAAAAACACGCCGATTTTCCGGATTCCTCCGCAAATGAAGTGCTGAAATATAGCAAACCCATCAAAAAAGTGGATTTTAAGAAGAAAAAAATAATTAATTAGAAAATAGGAAAATAGGAAAATAGGAAAATTTCGACGTAATCACAATCTTTCTATTTTTTTATTTTACTATTTTTCTATTCGTAATAAATAATTTTATGGACAAAGCCATCATTCACGTTCAACAAAATTTGGAATCAATAAAAAGAATTTCCAAAGAAGAAGAACAAATGGAATTTTGGTCGGCCCGCGATTTAATGCCGATGCTTGGATATACAAAATGGCAAACATTTATTGAGGTTATAGAAAAAGCAAAAAACTCTTGCAAGACAAGCGGATATTCAACCATCGACCATTTTACGGGCGCCGGTAAAATGGTATTGACAGGATCGGGTGCAAATCGTGAAATAGATGATTTTTTTCTCACCCGCTATGCCTGTTACCTTATCGCCCAAAATGGAGATCCTAGAAAACCGCAAGTGGCGCTTTCTCAAACATACTTCGCGACCCAAACACGAAAACAAGAACTTCTTGAAGCTCGCGAACGTGAAGATAAAAGACTTGAAGCACGAACGAAACTTAAAGAAACTGAAAAGAAAATCGAGGGAACTGTATACCAAAGAGGAATTCACCAACCCGCAGAATTCGCAACATTCAAAAACAAACATATTGAAGCTTTGTACGGCGGAATTACTACCGATGAATTAAAACGAATGCGAAAAATTCCGCATACGAGATCATTGGCGGATTTTGACAGCCATGTAGAGTTAAAAGCCAAAGATTTTGCCCTTGCTATAACCGACCATAACATTAAAGAAAAAAATCTCCACGGACAACGTCAAATGACCGAAGAAGTAATAAAAAATAGCAAAGCTACAAGGCAAACCCTTCTTTCCAGAGGAATCACCCCAGAAAAACTAACCCCCGAACCTGACTTAAAACAAATAGAAACAAGAAGAAAAAAAGAAATAAAGGTACTGAAAAAATAAATAAAAATGATATGCCATCAAAAGAATCCATATACTACGATAAAATTTATACGGAAAACGAAGCGCCATTCGGAAATGAACCGGACAAAGAGGTTTCGCGTATTCTTGATTACAAAACATCGGGGTCTGCTTTGGATTTTGGCGCGGGCGATGGAAAGAATGCCTTGTTTTTAGCAAAAGCCGGGTTTGAAGTAACAGCGGAAGATATTTCCAAAATCGGAATCGAAAAAATAGGGAAAAAGGCAAAAGAGAAAGGCTTATCGCTTCAAGCAGAAGTAAAGGATATTCGCACCGAAAATTTTGAAAAAAACTTTGACGTAATATTGTGTGCCCTTGTTCTGCACAACCTTCCAAGAGAAGAAGCCTTGTCTTTGATCGGAAAGATGAAGGAACATACGAGCGCTGAGGGTTTGAATGTTATATCGGCTTTCACTGAAAACGGCGATTTTTTCCGGAACCATCCAAAATTAACAAAAAACCTTTATTTCAAGGAAGGTGAATTGAAGGCGCTGTACGACGGATGGGAAGTATTAGAATATACAGAGCAAGAAAGCAAGGCGCGAGCAACAAATAAAGATGGCAGCCCGATGTTTAATGTTCTTGCGCGGATTTTGGCAAAAAAACCAAAGAATTAACGCTTATGAAAAAAATATCTTACATTTTTCTTTTGTCTTTTCTTCTCAACTTCGTTTGGGAAAATTTGCATTCCGCACTATATGCCGGATATCAGGGCGGGAAAATAACAGAGTTTATTTTATTCCGAGCCTCAATTGGAGATGCGGTGATGATTACCATCCTTCTGCTTCCCTTTCTCTTCGTCCCGTGGTTCAAAAAACGAAGTTGGATTATTGCGGTGTCTGGAGTCATTCTTGCCGTCTTGATCGAATGGTACGCTTTACAGACCGGAAGGTGGGCATATAATTCCCTCATGCCGATGATACCTTTGTTGAATGTCGGGTTGACCCCGACGCTCCAACTCGGATTGCTCGGATATTTTACTTATCTTTTAGTTACACGATAAAAAAATAATATTTAAAACCCATGAATACTTTTGAACAAACACCCGTTTCGATCCCTTCCAAAGAAAATTTGAAGTATATCGAAGAAACCGAGAGAAAAAAACAGATCAAGCGGGAAAACCGTCTAAAAAATATCGTAGAAAAAAATTCGAAGCTGTTGGAAACTTTGTTTCCGGAAAAAGCGAAGGAGTTTGAAATTGTCTGCGAAGAAATACGGGAAACAAAAAGTTCGATATTTGAAGGAGAAATGACAAGATTCCAACCCTCCGATCTTCCGACATACGGCATATTTCTGGAAGCAAGATCAAACCCGGAAAACAAATATTTAATCATGTACTGGACCAGACCCGACCTGGATGCAAAGAAGGCGAATTTTGAAATGGCTATTACTCAGAGTTTTGCCGACAATATTAAAAAAGGAGTAAATGAATTGAGCCAATGATTTAAATAGCTTTCTTTATTTGCTATACTGTACGTAACAATGCGAATCTACGTCATTACCGGGCCGTCATCTTGCGGAAAATCGACCCTGATCGAGCATTTGCGCGGACGAGGGTTTTTTGTGGTTCGTGAAGCGGCGCGAAGCGTTTTAATAGAAGGAGTGTTTCATCCGAGTCGCGATCCGTATTTGTTTCAGCAGGAAATAGCAAGAAGGCAGGCAAAAGAAGAGGAAAAAATGAGACGACTCAAAATTGATATCGCTTTTCTTGATCGCGGGTTTCACGACCAGATCGCCTACTGCCGGCATACGGGCATTGCACAACTTCCTCCTGAGATACAAACGAATGCGCATTATGACGGTGTCTTCATTTTGGAAAAACTTCCGCATTTCGTTTTAGACGGTGTTCGAGTGGAAGAAGATGAGGACGAAGCGATGCACATCCACAAAATGACCGCCCAAGAATACAAGAAACGAGGAATTCCTTCTCTCTTCATTCCCGCCGTTTCCGTTTCAGAACGAGCAGATATAATTATCAAAAGTTGTATATCGCCTTCTTCTCTGGTATCCTCAAGAAAGTACTGAATAAAGACCCGCCTTCGCTCAGATCGAGCTACGGCGTGGCGAGGAAAAAAAATGAAAACCAAAAAAACAGTGTATATTGCCCATCCGCTCAGCGGAAATCTTGAAGGAAACGCGGCGGAAGTTCGCAAAATTTGTCGGGAAGTTCATACGGAAACGACGATACCGGTCGCAACATATCTGGTTACCCTTCAATATCTCGATGATACAAAAGAGGAAGAAAGAAATCTCGGCATCGACGCGGATTTGGAAACATTCCGCCGCAGATATATCGACGAACTTTGGCTCTACGGCAATCATATTTCGACCGGAATGAAGCAAGAAGTAAAACTCGCTCTTTCGCTCGGAATTCCGGTGATTCCAAAGACGGAAGGAACGAGAAAAGAATTCGAAGAAATAAAGTAGAAAAAAGCGGCAATTGCCGCTTTTTATTTTCTTCGTTATCGATATCCTTTAATTACTGATCAGAAGTTTTCCTTCTTCTCTTGAGGTGGAAAGAATTTTTGTTGGAGTGGATGTTCCTTTTGAGGAAGGAGTAAAATCGGCACCTTCATAGAGATATGCAAGAACCGTGTAACTTCCCGGAACTAAAGTGGGGCATTTTTTATCTTTTCCCGCACACACCGCCGGAGGAATTTTTACTTTGGCGGTTCTCGCAAAAGCGGAAACATTCTTGCTCAAAACCGTCTGTTTTTCGCTCGATGATTCCAAAACGATCGCCACTTTGGAATTCATCGGCGGGTTCATCAAACTCCAAGAAAAAGAAACATTCTGTCCGGAGGAAACAGTGATCTCGGTGTTCAGATCATCAAGCGATACGGTGGGAACGACGGTGTTTCCAAAAACAAAGATCGGAGAATTCTGCTTCAGGTAATCGTAGGAAACGGAAAGGTCCGGGTTTGCGGTAGTGATAGTTGTAACAGAAAGGCGGTGTCTTTTCCCTTTTGAAACAGAATCGGCGAAATCCGCTTTCATATAAAGTGTTTTTGATTCTCCCGCTTTAATAAAGAGGGGTGAATCGGGGGTGAATTCAAAAGTGAATGAACCGGCTCCGGAAATGGAAGACTCCCCCAGTTTTTTTTCTGAATCCCACAGTTCAAGACGAATAATAGAGTGTTCCGGATCAAACCCGGACGATTTGCCGTCGGAACCGCGGATGGAATCTTCTACAACGATCGATCCAATCTGTGTGTCGTTGGTATTTGATGATGTGTAAGTCGCCGATAATACGGTAACTCCTTTTTGTCCGCCAATAAAAGTTTTCCGGATAAGCCCTGCTATTTCTCTCTCTTTTGCCGCGTTGTTTCGTGCAATGGTTGATAATGTACTCGACGATTTTCCGCCATCTATTCGTTTTTCAAAAAGGATTGCCTCACGTTCGGCAAGCTTTGCTTTCGCCGCTTCAATCTTCCCCGGCAAGAGCGGTATTTCCGCTTCAAGCTCTTGTTTTCGTTTCGCCAAAGCATCGACTTCCGTATCCCTCTCCGAAATGGATTGCATCAACGTCGTTTGTACGCGTTCTTTGTTGACCAATTCATCGCGCATGGGAATATCCATAAACACCCCGCCGAGAGATCCGGCAAGGAGCGCAGCATTAAATATGGTGAGAATTATGGCAATGGCGTTCATAGCGGTAAAAGTGCTTTTTTTAAAGGAGCAAGGTCTACGGAAAGAGAAGCGCTTTTTTCCAAAAGGAATGCGGTTGTGGAAACGACAGAGACCGCATCAGTCTCATATTTGGCGAGTTCCGCTTCTACTTGTGTCAGTTTCGCAGTCGTACTCGCAAGCTCGCCGGTCAAGGAGGAATTTTCAACTTCGAATTTTTTGAGTTTTTGTATATTCTCCTCAAGAGACATCTTTTGATCTTCAACCGTACCCGATATCAGGGTTCTTGTTTCTTTTTGAACATGAGCCGCCTTATCTTTGCGCATAAAATAATCAGACCAAAAATACGCGTTAACAGCGAGTAAGAGAATAAAAATAAACACAGGGAAAATAAGCCGTTTTACAGAGCGACGACCTTTTTGAGCGGAGGTGGAAGGGGTTGAACTTACTTCTAAACTCATACGTATATGATACCATGAGAAAGAAAATTACGTATGTGTACAGACAACATAAAAGGATGAGGGGAAAAAGAAAAAAGTCTGCTGTGACACATAGAAACTTTTTTCTTTCTTCCTTCATCCTTTTACTTTCCGTCTATTCCCCTCCTTCCCGTATATCGCAATACATTCTCATTGCTTGATGCACGAATGAAGCCATGCCTACACCATATGTTTCATAGTATTCTCGAAATTCCGGATCAGATACGGATAATTCGGAAATACTGCGATACATCGGATAATTTAATTCACACAAACGATCAATGATCTGAAAATGCACATGGATCAAATTTTGTACGGAACGGCTTTCCGGCTTATCCGCCACGCGCTCGGCAATTCTTTTTAAGAGAGCTTCGTTTTCGTTTTTGATCCGCAGTATCTCTCTTTCAGTTTTTTCGGCAAGACGTTTTTTTGCTTCTCTATATTTCGGATTATCTCCCCATCTTTTCAGACAGGCATCACTAAAATACGCGTCATTCTCGCGCGGCAGCAAACCGATCAACATTGTTTTTTTGTTTTTCTGCATAGAATTTTATGTTATACAAGTGAAAGGATCTTAAGAACAAAAAGTGGATAATAATGAAAGATTTTGCTAAAATATTTATATGAAAACAAAAACATACATTGCCATCTTCCTTGCCTTGTTTATTGTCGTAGCCATCTGGTCGGCAAAAACACCTGAAACGCCGGATACCCAATTACCACCGAAAAACAGTCCCGCCACCATAATAAACGGAAACGATGAAGCCGCTATGAAAGAAACCGATGCACGAATTATCGCCGAACAAACGTGCATCAAGGGAGGAGAAGTGCTTTCCGCGGGGACATACAATCCGAACTCAAAAACGTGGTGGTTTGATGCGAATTTAAACGCAACGCGACCCGGATGCAACCCGGCATGTGTTGTTTCAGAAAAGACAAAAACCGCCGAAATAAATTGGCGTTGCACCAGAGCGATCCCAAAAGAAACTATTACATCTTTTGAAGAATGTGCCGCAGCAGGAAACCCCGTAGCAGAAAGTTATCCGCGGCAGTGCCACGCGGATGGAAAAACGTTTGTCGAAAAAATAGAAACGCCGCCGCAAGTTTCACAAGAAATATCCTGCCCGCCAAAAACGGGAAACAACGAACAAACCGCGTGTATAGCGCTTTACAAACCGGTCTGCGCCAAAGTGCAGGTTCAGTGTTTCCGCGCCCCCTGTCCACCAATTCCGACAACGTTCGGCAATTCCTGCGAAGCCTGCAACAATTCGCTGGTAAGCACCTACACGGAAGGAGAATGCGAGCAATAAACATCCGTATTTCGATTTTTTCTTGAAAACTGCTATACTATACCCTATGATTCAAGTTTTTCTCTTCGCACTAACCGCCGTCGGGATCCTCGTCGTCTCCCACGTTTTTCTTTATGTTTCATTTCTTAAATTCTTTACGATAGAATCGGAAAATATCCGTCATCTTGTCGGCGCTATTTTATTTTTCATGCCGCTCGGACTTATCGGAATTCAAGTCCTTGCCCACTTTTTTGATACGGCCTTTTCTCGCGGTCTTTTTTACTTTTTCAGCCTCTGGTTTGGAATACTTACCGCACTCCTCACGTTTTTCCTGCTTGCGTGGCTCGCAACCGGCATCAGTGCAGTTTTTCACGTCGATATTCCCATGATGTGGTTCGGGCTCATAGTAGCCGTTTTTACGATCGGCTATGGTGCATTCGGTATCTGGAACGCGTACCACCCGAAGATCGTCAATATTACCGTTTCAATCAAAAATCTTCCCGCCGAATGGAAAGGAAAGAAAGTCGTTCAGATATCGGATATTCATCTCGGATTTATCTGGGGCGAGCGTTTTTTTGAAAAACTTATTTCCGATATCAATGCGGAAAAACCGGAGGCAGTCTTTATTACCGGCGATCTTTTCGACGGAACAGGCGACAAATTCGATTACGTCGCGGAAGATCTTCGCAAAATTACCGCGCCGCGCGGAACCTATTTCGTTACCGGCAACCATGAAACGTATTTCGGTACGGAAAAATCATACGCGCTTCTTCAAGATTCCGGTGTCACTATATTGAAAGACGAGATGAAAAATATCAACGGTCTTCAAATTATCGGAGTAAGTTATGCCGAACGAATGGCAAAAAAATCAGTAGCGGAAACAATTCAAAAAATTCCCGGTTATGACGCGAATGGCGCCTCCGTTTTACTGTATCATGAGCCGTCACAGATCGAGAAGATCAAAAAGTCCGGGATCAAACTCGAGCTCTGCGGACACACCCATGGCGGTCAAATTTTCCCCTATGGATACGTCACATCTCTCGTGTATCCGGGAGTGGATTACGGACTCCATACGGACGGCGACTACACCATCTACACTACAAGCGGAGCCGGTACTTGGGGTCCGACGATGAGAGTGGGAACCAACTCGGAGATCGTGGTAATTACCCTCAACTAGTCTCGTTTGTTTTCTTGACATTTCCTTCTGTTGGTATAGAATCTCTTAGGAAAAAACAAGGAGCGCCGCCATGAGCCAAAACGTCGTGAGAGAATACAAAGAACAGTTAGAACGGTTATTTGAAGAACAAAAAGAAATATTTAATAAAACGCGAGAACTGGGGTTTTCAAAATACGCACATCTGTCACATAGCCTTTCAAATTATTTTGAACTTCGTGATATATACGTTCGTTGTATCGACGACGGCACGCCGGGAGGAATACACCTTGCCGGGAGCGGAATACTGCGAGAGAAACGCGAATTAACGCGGATATTCAAAGAGAACGGCGTTTCGGGAATTACGAGTCACGATGGATGTAGTGCAGCATTACTGTACGCGCAGAGAAACGGTCTCGATGAAACCGAAAGTGACAAGATCGCAAAAAAATGGTCTGAGACGATAGCGCGAGAACTCGGCATTGATCACCGGCATATCGATTTTTCGGAGATGCAGAGACCGAGAGATTTCCATATTGCTCGAGTCGTCTATTACGACGGAACCGGAAAATTTGATTACAAAGACGGACAATTCTTTCCTCCGGGCTTTATTATCAGTCGAAATATCCAAAACGCACTCTCTGCACTCGAAGAAACGAATCTTGGCATGGCAATATCTTTCGGAAAATACGGCTTCGGAAAACTGATTTCTTCTGCTCACCCGTTTTCTCTGATCGCGATAGGAAACGATGAAGAAGAGACGACGGCTCTTAAAAAAGAACTGCGTGGAATCAAACATGGTCACGAAAATAAAGTGATCATCGACGGTTTCACCGCCCCAAACAGGTTGCGATAACTTCCACAAAAAAACCGAGAGTTCGCTCTCGGTTATTTTATTGTTGAAAGAAAAATAGCGTTGCTAGAGATCGTTTCCCGAATACGATAGGTTGAAACTTTTATTGATTAAAGGGAAATCGGGCACCACATTATCAAATCCGGCATTTCCAAGAGCAGACCAATTTACAAAAGACGGGTCGCGGAGAGAAACTCTGTTAATTGACCCATTCTCGTCGGTTGTCACAAAATACACGATGTCCCCCCGCCATCCCTCAACAAGACTGACCGCAAAAGAATTTTTAGTAAATCGATCGGTAGGATTTGCCGTGCGTATATTTCCTTCGGGAAGCAAAGATAAGGCTTTCTGTATAAGAGAGACCGACGAATGTACTTCTTTTATGCGAACATGGAATCGAGCAAAGACGTCTCCCCCTTTTTCGATCGCAACATCCGGAAGTGTAATTTCTTTATACGCGGCATACGGATAATCCGCGCGAGCGTCGTTTGGTATACCGACAGCTCTGCCCGCGACCCCCACGACACCGAGGTTTTTCGCTATTTCGTAGGTAAGAACTCCGGTACCTTTGAGGCGATTTACGAGCGACGCACTGTGGTCTGCAATGGCAATAACTTCTGAAAAATCTTTAGCGATAGCGGCAATGTCATGAGACAGCCGTTTTTTTTCTTTTTCGTTAATGTCTTTGGTTACTCCGCCGATCGCCGTAACGCCGCGCAAGAATCGGCTTCCTGTGATCCGTTCGTTGATCCGCATGATCATCTCGCGAAGCCTCGCCCCGTTCGCACCGCCAAAATTAAAACCGGTATCGGTCATGATCGCGCCGATATCGCCAAAATGGTTTGCCAGCCGTTCCAATTCCGCATAAATAACCCGCAAATGCAGCGCTCGCTTCGGGACAACCGTATTACCCAATTGCTCGATCGCCTGACAAAACGCAAGCGAATGACTGAAAGAACTGTCTCCGGAAATTTTTTCCGACAAGCGCACTTTATCGGCAAGGGGAAGCACTTCAAATAATTTTTCACTTCCTTTGTGGACAAACCCGAGGCGCGGTTCCAAAAGAACGATGCTTTCTCCAGCAACGCTGAATCTGAAATGTCCCGGTTCAATAATACCGGCGTGGATCGGGCCGACGGGGATTTCATAAATACCCTCGCCGGAAACTTGCTGAAATTTGTATTCACCATGGGCTTCTTTTGGCCTTGTTTGCCAATCAAAATCTTTTCGGAGCGGAAACACGTCCGTCGGCCAATTTTCATGAAGAATGATCGGCCGTGTATCAGGATGACCGACCGGAGTAAGTCCGAAAAAGGTTTGGATCTTTCTTTCATAATTCCACGCTTCATGGATCGATAGTGCAACTGACGGAAATTCTGTCGTATTTTTTAATTGAACATAAGGAATAATAAAGGCATTTTCTTTCGGTACTCCGAAAACATACCATATTTTAAAACATCCGTGTTCTTTCCTTTCATCCGTCGCTGTGATCATTTTCAACGGAAGTTTTTTGTTATGATACAAACCGGTAACAATTTCTTTGATCTTTGAATGATCAACCTCAAAAATAGCGCCGTTGTTGCACATCTCACGCTTTGCCTCCGTCGGAATATATAGGTCTAAATTTTCTTTATTCATATTAATACAGTGCAACAGCACCACTGATTAAAGTAGTAAGGAATGGCGGAATATAAAAGCTCAAGATGATCACAATACCGATAAGCGCGATCGGAGGGATGACAAGCCAGACTCCTTCTTCCCCGGCGCCGATCTCTGAAGGTTTTTCTCCAAAGAACATTTCGGTTGCATGGTTAAAGAATGCGACAAACAAGAGCGCCGCGGAAAATAATGCCGCGATTGTCACGATCGGATGAGCGGCCATACCGGCTGAAAAAATAAGTATTTTAGTGGTAAACATTCCGAACGGCGGCGTGCCGGTAATGATAAAAAACCCAAGGAGAAAAAGTATGCCGGTAACAGGAAGAGCGGTAAGCGTCCCTTGGACCATCCTAATCTTCGTTGAGCTGTATTTTAAGAATATGGTTCCGGCAGACAAAAAGAGCGCGGCTTTTACAAAAGCATGATAGATCATGTGAAGTATTGCTGCATAAATACCCAAACCGCCGATCCCGAAACCAAGCGTCGCTATCCCCATATTTTCAATGCTGTGATACGCGAGAAGCCGTTTATAATTTTTTTGATTAAAGTTTATCAAAGCGGCGAGAAGAATGGAAATGAATCCGAAAGCAATGAGCAATCCCCCTGAAAAATCACTGCCGACAACCGCATCGGTGATAACCTTAAATCGCAGCATCGTAATAAAGGCAACATTTAAAAGCACCCCGGAAAGAAGCGCGCTGATCGGAGCAGGGGCTTTGCTGTGAGCGTCCGGCAGCCATGTGTGCATGGGGGCAAGTCCTACTTTTGTTCCATAGCCGATCAACACGAAGATAAAAGCGATTTTAGCGATAAGCGGATCGAGGTGAGCGGCGGTACCGGCAAATGACTGCCAGCTGACAAAACCGGACCCCGTTGCGGGAGTAATGGCGGTGAAGTAGAGAAGCGTTCCAAAAAACCCCAACAGTAAACCGACAGAATTGATAACTAAATATTTCCAAGCCGCTTCAATGCCCGATGGTTTATTGTAAAGACTTATCAGAAATGCAGTTGAAAGCGTCGTCGCCTCGATCGATATCCAGGCAAGGATAGGACTATTGGCCATAACCGCCGAAAACATCGCGGCGAGAAAAAAATTCAATAAAATATAATACTGTTTTACCCGTGTAAAACCAAGTATGTTTTTAGCGGTTTCCCGGCGAAGATACGGAACGGAGTAGATCGTTGCAGACAGACCGACGCAGGCAATGATGAGCATGACAATAGCCCCGAGCGCATCTACGGAAAAATAGAGGAAGGGAGAATACGTCCCGTGCGACGCAACTTTAAAAGCGATCAATACTGATCCCATAAAAGCGACGATCGACGCAAGAATCGAAATATACTCAATAGCTCTTCTATTTTTTAGAAGAAAAGCAACGAGTGCGGTAACAATAAAAACTGAAAGAATTATCAAAATTTCCATAATTTTAATCTTTTAGATGCTTTAAAGAAGCGAGATCAAGCGAGCCGAAATGATGGTATATCATAGAGGCGAACACGGTAGCGACGATCACTAAAATAAAAATATTAAAGATAATACCGAACTGAAGCGTCGGAGATTGTTCAAGCCCCGCAAAAAAAGAAAAAGCAACAATACTGTTTTCAAAAGAAAGAATGCCGAGAATTTGGGATAATGCCCCCTTGCGGTTGATAATTAAAAAAACCGAAAGAAAAATCGAAGAAAGAGCAAGAGATAATAATACTTGATTAGCGGGGACGATAAGAGAAAGAGAGGCAAGCTTCTCCGAATGCGCCGTAAGGGTCAACAACGCAATGAGGATCAAAGTAAACGGAGTGCTGAGGTATGTGCTCGAAGAAAAAGTTAATTTATGTTTTTGAATTAATTTAACAAAAAATATCGGCGCCAAGACCACTTTAACCGCCAAGGTTGCCAGCGCGACAAAAAGTATCGGGGAGTTGCCGGTGGCAAGAAAAGAAATTGCCAATATCGTCACAACCATGAGAGACTGGACCCCGTAAGCAAAAACAGCTGCAAAATTCTTTTTTGTTATATGCAGAAAAATAATGGTCACAAAAATTATCTCCAAAAGAAATTTCGAAAGTATCATCATAAAAATTAGTGAATAAGGCCAAGAGCCACGACATTAAGAATAAAAGACGTAAATAAAAGATCGGGCAATCGGAAGAACCGAAATTTAGCCATACTCGATTCAATAAGGGAAATGATCATGCAGCAAATAATTATTTTGATCGCAAAAGAAACGAGACCAATGAAAATAGCGCCTGCTTCCGCAACGGGAGCGATACCGAACGGGAAAAAAATATTTGCTCCGAGCGCCATAAAAATAAGGAGTTTATTCGCTGAAGCCCATTCCATAAGAGCCAGTCTTTTTCCTGAATATTCCAAGATCATGGCTTCGTGGATCATTGTCAGTTCTAAATGAGTATCCGGATTGTCATAAGGAAACCGCGCCGTCTCCGCAAGAAGAATGATAAAAAATCCTATGAGGGCGAGCGAAATGGGTAATATCTGCTGACTCTGAGAAAACAAACCTGTGTGAGAAATAGCGAACAGATTTGTCGTACCACCAACGAGCGCAACCGTAAGGAGAGAGAAAATAAAACCCCCTTCGGCAAGAGCGGAAAGCGTCATTTCACGGCTTGAACCAAAGCCGCCGAAAGCGCCGCCCGTATCAAGACCGGAAAGAGCTAAGAAAAATGTGCCTATAGCAAGCGTATACACGACAACCAGCATATCTCCGGTCAGCGTATTGCCGAGAAAAGAAGCGAAGATCGGGATACTCGCACCCACGACAACCGTTGCCGTAAAGACGATAAAAGGAGCTTGTCGAAATATCCAAGAAGCATCACGGCTTATCACTTCGTCTTTATGTAAAAGTTTCCACAGATCCTTGTACGGCTGGAAAATACTTGCTCCGCGGCGATTACTAAGCAAAGCTTTCATTTTTTTAATAATACCGATACAGAGAGGAGATACTGCCGGAACAAAAAAGAGTTGAATGATCCAAAAGAAGAATGTCATAAATAATTATACTATTGAAAATAATGCGAGGACTAAGGCGATGAAAATATAGGAAATATACATATTGATATTTCCGCTCTGAATATCTTTTGCGCGCATGGATACGACAGAAATGAGCGTCCGCAAAGGCTGATAGAAATATGAATGATACACATCGCCAACCCCCAAAACTACTTTGGTTGATTTTGGCAAGTATCGGCTTTCCGAATCATG
>Ga0172379_10003998_pt1 | contig 22533 bp, 14 predicted proteins | sample GrowelOW334metaG_FD_119756 | JGI IMG/M metagenome (GOLD analysis project Ga0172379, IMG submission 119756) | Groundwater microbial communities from an aquifer near a municipal landfill in Southern Ontario, Canada - Groundwater well OW334 metaG | ecosystem: Environmental > Aquatic > Deep... | reverse complement strand
CGTCCTGACTGAAGAAATGATTGGACGCGCGAAATGTATGTTGTTAATTGCGGAAAATCCCTATAGAAAGTGTTTGTCGGTCCGAAATTCACGGATGCGTAAAACAGCCAGCCCGGCCATTTAGCCGTCGAAGGCGAATAAGCTGTCCCATGGAATATGACATGGTTGATTCCGGATACGAACAATTGATCCATCTCAGGTTTCACTTGCGACAGAGACACCGTAAAATGCTCTCCGAGCCACGTGCAGGACTCGGATGACGTCAACTGCTTTCCTGCCGTATGCGAAGCGGACGACGCGAATTTCATCATAAGGACATCAGGCTTGCCGAAATGTTGAGGTATTCCTTTTCTTACCGGCAGACCCGGGATGTTGAAACCGCTCGGGCCGAACGCTTCCGTTTCCGGTATATCCGCCGATGCATAAAGATCAAGAAGATTTCCGGGCGAACCGTGTGCCTGATAACGCGTTATGGAGCCCCTTTTATGGCTCCATAACGTCCACGGCATCGCGAACCTTTCGAGCAAAAGATCGGAAAGAGTTTCCCTGTAGTCGCATTTGACTCTTCCGGCATATTCGGCGCCGCCCTCCCCCATCAAAGCTGGAAAATGCAATCGCAAGTCATATCCACGTCTCTTTTGGAACTCGCTTAAAAAATCCGCAGTCCAGTTTGCGCCATAGACTTCATACGAATCGTTATAGAACGCTCGAACCGGCGGCGCGCCTGACGCTTCGAAAGCTTTGTCAAAAGGCGACAGGCAACTATTTAAGGCGGTTTCTGAAAAATGATCCATGACCAAGCCTTCGCCTCCTGGCGCAGCACGTTTTACTTTCTGTCCGGTCCCTCTCATATAAGCAGCATATACTTTCCAATTTCCGGCCGGGGCTTCCCAGTTGATAGCGCCGCTCTCTTCAAGTCTGCTTGTGATATCATCGACTTCTCCGCTATCCGAATAAACAATTACAGCCTGCAATCCTTTCGCATCTAACGATTTGCCGATCCGCTCTCCGCTTTTAAGGTTGAAAATCTCAACGTCAAACTTTGAAGAGGCTGTCTCGGGTCTGATCTGCGGACCGCCGAAGGGCCATCCGGTGCCCGTCGTCATATCAACGCCCATACTGAGCCTTTTAGCCTCAGATTCCGTATGCTTCAGAGCCTCCATCCATTCAGGCGAAAGAAATTTTAAATAATTTTTCTCCCAGCCAATCGCTCCATAGATCGGTATGATATGAACTCCGCCCAGTCCTGCTCTGCTGTACGTTTCAAGAAGCCGCGTTATTTCATCCTTTTCAACCGCGCTCCCCATCCACCACCAGAACGTCCACGGCTTGGATTCCATCCGAATCCCGGGCCAATCTGCCGCGCTTTCCGCCGTATACGAATAAGACGTCTCACAAATTCCTATTGCGAACGATAGCGATAAAATCAGAATTATGAAAATCGACGTTTTCCTGTTCATAACAACGTCTCCCGAATTCGTTATAGTAAAATATTAGCACATCTTCGCAAACGAATGATTATTCTTGATAGTTAAAAACATTTCTTTATTGAAACAAAAAGTTGAACAAAAACCTTTATTCGCAGAATTTCCAGAGACACTCCCGTCCCCTATGAATTCTCCCTTTTAACCATGTTCAACTTCTTATCTTTTGTGAATTCCACCCTAACGGCAGACTGTTTTTCCACATTATCGCCGGAAATCTGCACATGCAGTTCCCTGTCGAACGAGAAATCCAAAACCGCCGCTTCGGTCAGAGCGTGATCATAAATTACGCGGTTCGGCCGTTTCAGAAAATTCCATCTTGTGAAATTGAACATAGTCGGCATAAGCAGGGCTCCGAAAAGAACAAACCGCATGTGCGCATTTCCGGCGAACGCGAGCGGATATGGCTTGAAGCCGTATCCGACATATTCAATGCACGACACGCCGCCGCCCTCATAGCGTCCGCTGTGGAACTGGCGACCGTCTTTTTTTATGTTCAGATTATAGTTCGCATCATTCCTGCTGAACGGATTATATAATTTCCGGCTGAATGCGTATCGAAAAACAGACAGAATATATCCTAACAATCCTTTGAGTTTTTGATTCTTATATATTTCAAGAATTTCGCCGTCCGCGCCGAAACTTACAAAGTGCGTAAGCTCCTTTGCTTTTTTCAGAGTGACCTCTAACATATTCAGAGGCGTTGTCGAATACTTGTTCTCAATCAGGCATTTTAATGCGACCGCCGGCGTTTTGAACTTCGCGCAATAAGATATGGCGTTGCCTGTGCCTGAAGCGAGAAATAAAACATCGGGATTGTAATCCTCTTTTTTCAACGCCGCTCTGGCTTTGAAAAAGCAGTTTGCGAACACCGCCGCGAAACCGTCTCCGCCGCTGATAGCAATTTTAGGGATTTTCTTTTCGATGATTCGCGTTAACACAAATTCGGTTTCTTCCTTGTTGGAAACGTAAGCGATTGGCAACTCTTTTTCAGAGCCTTCAGACCCTAACGCTGTTTCAACGAGATTAATTATTCGTTTCTTGCTTTCTTCCGGACCGATTTTCCCTGATATCGCACTGTGCAAAACTATAATGTCTGACATGATGCCGTCTCTCTCTTCCATTTATATCAATGAGGTGTATGACTGTCAGAGGAAATTCCACTTTAATGCATACATCCCAACAGAAACAACATTTCTAAAGCATCATAGTTATAGTAATTATAGACTTTTGTTTCAAGCCGATTGATACAACATTTTCAATTGAATGCGCAAATAAACGTAATTTTAACCAAATATGATCGAATTCAGGTCGTTTTTATCGATAATTTAACAAGATAACAATAATAGCATCGGGTTGTTTTCGTTCTATTCAATAATGCAATTATTTTAAAAAACAGATATGATAATGGAGTTCTGTGAAACAAATAGGAGACATGAAATATGAATAAAGAAGGCGCGAGAATAGCGCTTGTAGGCGCTGGCGGAATATCGTTCGGACCTATTACTATGTACGGAGCGATACGTGCGCCCGGCTTGCGCGGTTCGACATTAGTTCTGATAGACATAAATGAAAAAGGATTGGAAGCTGCGAGAGCCGCCGGCGAGCGCATGAACGCGCAGATGGGGAATCCGATCCGAATTGAAACATATACAGACACCGCGCGCGGAGTTCGCGGAGCAGACTTTGTCATGCTTTCCGTGGCGGTCGACCGCAAACGGTTTTGGAAGCAGGACTATGAAATCCCGCGCAAACACGGTTCTCATCAGGACATGGGCGAATGCGGCGGACCAGGCGGTCTCTTCCATTCGCTGCGAAGCGTCAAACTCGTCCTCGAAATATGCAAAACGCTCGAAAAGAATGCTCCAGACGCCTTATTGCTTAATGTCACCAACCCGCTGCCGCGCGTCAACTTGGCGATTCACCGGGCGACAAAGCTGAATTGCGTCGGCGAATGCCCGGAATATATGTTCGGCAAACTGCGCCTCAGCGTCTTCCTGGGGATCCCGGCGTCTGAAATCGACGCGAAAGCCGCTGGCATGAATCATTTCACATGGTTTCAAGAGATACGAAACGCAGTAACCGGCGAGGATTTATATCCAAAGCTGCGCAGGCATGTAAAACTTTTCCCGTTCATGCACGGAAAGCTCTGCCTCGCATATTTCGAAAAATACGGATTGTATCCCACAAGTTCAGACAGCCATATCGGCGAATATCTGCCATACACCGGGCGCGGAACGCGGTCAGTGTCCGAGGTTTTTCCCTACCATAGGTTTTCTGGCGCCGAGACCGGCCTGCGCAGCCTCATTACGGAAGAAGTGGCCAGCGGACGACTGAAATTGCCGATGCGCATTCTGCCGAAGTCGTTCGAGGCCGGCATTCTCGTTCTCGAAGCGCTCGCTACAGGAGCATCTGCGGATTTCGGCGCCTTGAATTTCATAAACGACGGCTTTGTCCCGAATTTGCCTGACGGCTATGCAGTCGAGGTTGCGGCGCGCGCTGAAAAAGGCAAATTGATTCCTAAAAAAACGGCTCCCCTGCCTGCTCAGCTTGCTCGGCTTACAAACAATCAATATGAAATCCATTCGTTGGTTGTCGACTCAGTAATGCGGCACGATCCGGATTTGGCATATGAGGCGCTCTTGCGCGACCCACTCGCTCCGCGCTCCGGCGCGGCATGCCGCCGGCTCTTCGATGAAATGCTCAATCTTCAAAAGGATAAGCTTCCTTTTAGCTGAGGATATTCGATGATTGATCTCATTCAGACAAACCAGGAAAAAATTCTACTGCGTGACGTTCGCGTCCTGGATGTTTCCGGCAGCGCACTTTCAAATCCGACTGATGTCTTTATTGTAAATGGCATAATCGACGATTTGGATTCGCATTGCCCGACGCACGATTGCCATATAATCGAATGCGGAGGACTCACTCTCGCTCCCGGCCTCATAGATTGCCACTGCCACATTCTAAGCCCTTTCGTGGCCGAACAGAGCGGCATATTCGGCGCGTGGGCGCTAAGGCAAATCAAGCTTAACCTCAAATCGACTCTCGCTTCAGGAGTTGTTTGCGTTCGCGACATGCTTTCTCCAATCAAAATCATGAACCACTACCGCCGGGCCATCACTTCAGGCCGATTGCCAGGCCCGCGCATTCTCGCGTCAGGCCCGATATTGACCTGCCGGGGCGGCTATCCTGAATTCGTCAAACCTGTTCCTGCTATTGCAGCGGCGTTTATTGGACAACCGAGAATCAACATCGAAACTCCGGATCGTGCGGCGGCAGCTATCATCAATCAAAAAAAGCACGGCATTAATGTTGTTAAGGTCGCTTACACTATCCTAAATACGAAGATGGAACGCGAAAAACGAATGCCGACAATTTCAAAGAAAACGCTCGATGCGATATGCGAGACATCGCACGCTATCGGCTTGAAAGTGAGCGTTCATCATTTCTGCGCTGACGACCTGCCCGAAATCCTTTGTTGCGATATTGACTCTGTCGAACATCTTCCGTGCGATCGCGAGTTTACCGGCGAAGAAGTCGAGTTTATTCGGCGAAGCGGCGTAACCGTCGTGCCAACGCTGACAATTTCCGAAAGCGCAGTGCGCTATGAAGAGAAAACCGGTTTCCTGAACAGCGAGCGAGCGGCGGAAATGTTCGAACCGCGCGTTTTGCAGTATTTGAAACTGCTCGCAGACACCTGGCTTGATTTCTCGGACCCGGAATATCTGCTCAGTTTTGGCGCTACTCGCGGCAAACGCGGCAATCACCGCAATTTATTGAGAAATGCAGCGCGGCTTTGCGAAGCCGGTGTAAAGTTCTGCGCCGGAACCGACATGGGCGCTGTGATATCCTTTCCCGGCGAAACAGCAGACGAATCTCTCAGGCTTAATCATATCGGCATGTCAAAAATTGAAGCCATACGAGCGGTCACGCTCGAAGCCGCCAAATTACTCGGCATAGACGACAAAATAGGCTCTGTCGAACCCGGCAAAGATGCGGATGTCATCCTAATAGAAGGAAATCCACTCGAAGACCTCGTAGCCCTTAAACGCGTGCGAATCATCGGTAAAGGCGGCCGCTGGTATAGATCGAAATATTCCGATCCGCTCGATTTCTGGCCCGGCTTCGGTCCGCTAATGGAATATCGTGACGATAAATAAACTTATTATGAGTTCGCCGAAAAATATTTCTTAAAAAGGCCGCGCGATATGATAGAGGAAGGATTTGTCCCTATAAAGTGGCGTCGAAACGGCGCGACAGCTTTTCTCAGACGCAAACAATGGTGGTCATTCGAAGGTCTGGACGAAGCGCAAGGAGTCTATTTCGTGTTTTTGGCCATGCAATCGTTCCCGGCGGGTTACGTGTCTATTACCGCTATCGACTTAAAAAACGGCAAACGAGTCGTCGAAGAGCAATTAACCGGTATTCAATCGCTTCCGGGAGAGAAAATTGACATTTCATCCAAAGGCAAATGGGGAACGCTTGCTTTTCGCGGCAACTCCGAAATAAACTGGCAACTCGAAATTGATTCAAACACAATTAAAGCAAGCATAAAACAAACCGCCCGTTCCGCATTGCATCGCAAAAGGTTGCTGACAAAGAAGATTGATTATACATTGCTGCAATCTGTTTTAAACGACATTGAAGGGACAATTTCGTTCGCAGGACGTGATATCAATGTACGAGGCGTCGGTTATTTCGAACACGCGTGGGGAGTTCAGCCGCGCCTCTCAGTCGCAAACTGGATGCATTTCTGGGCTCCGAACGCTTCGGGCGTCGTTATGGATTGTATGTACGACGCGGGCGTCCCTCACAATTACACATATATTTGGTCTGGCTCTCAAAATAAATATCTATATTCGCCGGCTCATTTTTCATTCAATCCCGAACGGCCGGAGGAGCCATGGAAAATCTCCTCCCCGGACCTTGATCTGGATGTCGCCCCAATTATTATGCATAGGATGAAAAAAAAGATTCCGCCGGTTTTCCCATATATCGACATCGACTATTTCGAACTTCTTGCAAAAATCAGCGGCGGCGCTACGGTCAACGGCGCCTCAATATCAATTAACGGATTCGGTAAATACGACTACAACTTCAATCGTTGGTAGCGCTGCCGGGCCGTATCATGCCATGATAACGCGCCATCCAGTAGTTCAACAGCCAGAATGTTGGAATCGATTCGCTGCCGCCGTTTTCTTCTTCATCCAATTGGTATAGGTTCCGCGACCATCTGACAGTTCGTATTTCTGTATAAGGCAATACCGTCAAACCCTGTAATCTATTAAACCTGTCGAGCTTCTGCGATGCTGTAATGTCTTTCCGTGAGCTGTTATTGATTCCCCAATACAGGAGATCAAGCGGAATTTCGCGCAATGAGCGAACCGCGAGATCGAGTCTATAATCCTTCGCGGCGAAAGCTCCGTATATGATAATCTGCTCCGCGTTGCGCTCTTTAAGGTCTTTCTCCCATAGGCGACGCATGCCTTCGAGATAGTAATCGTCGCGAAGTTTAGCGTCGCTGTTTTCAGCGCGAATGAGGCTGTAAAAACTCAACGCTGCCATTTCGTCGCTGTCGTGGTTCACCTGATAGCGGTCGGATATTTCCTTTGTCCGCTTAACGTTCGATTGATAGTGATGCTTATCAATCAGCAATTTATAACTGTCGAGATACTTTTCATCGCCTGTTATATTGTATGCGGAGCGAACCATGGCAAGCGCGAGAGCGCTGTTAAGACCTTGATCGCCCATCTTTCCATACGGTCCGTTTATCCATTCAGGGTCAAGGTTTCCATAAGTCGTGACATTCCCTTTTTCGTTGAGAAGCCGGAATCCATTTCCGACAATATAATCCGTAAGGTCCCTGATCAGCGTTTTTATGGTTTCCTTTTCCGATTCATCAGCGACGAGATCGTAATAAATCGGCAGCCCTAAATAATGGCCGACAAGTTCGTCCTTGCTCGTGTCTGTTTTCCAGCAAATGTCGCCTGATGCCGTTTTACGCCATTGTTCGGGGTCTTTGCCTATACATGTATCTGCCGGCAGAACTGATCGCGCAACGTATCCTTTGACGGGCGTAACGGTAAGCAGCTTTTCCATGGCGAGAAACGATTCACGCGCGTTGCGCTTCGCTTCCTGATCGCCGGTAACGGCGTAACGAAACGATTCAGCCGCAATGTACATCTCCGTCCATTGCCCGTCGTTGTCGTCGTCAGTTAAAAATGACGTTTTAACATCGCCCGGAACTCGTAGCGGCGCATCAGACATCATTCCATCACGATTGTGCCGTTCCTGCGCTATTCGGTCGAAATAGAGCGCTTTCTGTTCGAGAGTCATCATTCGGCGCGCGATTACAGAATCGCCTTTAGTCGTATGCGCGAGCGCGTTACCGTCGGCGTAAACTCCAACCGAGATCACGTCGTTATCAGGCAGCCAGCGTCTGCCGGCGAAATATAGTTTTCGCCTGTTTTCGAGATCGAGAAAAATCAGACCGTTATTTGTTGCCGCCCATAACTCTTTCTTGTCAGCATTCAGCGCCGCGCATTTAACCGGCTCAACAGGCAGCGGGTCAGCCCATGAAGGCATCAGGCCGTTGGCGGCGGAACACGAAGCGATAATATTTCCGCTCTTGGATGTCGCGGCTTCTCTTACCCACTGTGGGAAAGGCTCGTCAACAACATAATCACCCTTCTCGTCATGCAAAACAATTACAGGAGGAACGGCTGAAGAAGGCTCAGTTGACGGGTTTGCCGCTAAAACAACTGTTGGGAGAATCGTTCCATATAAAACCGTTATTGATAGAAAAAAAGCAGCAAATAGATTTTTCAATATTATGTCTCCGTCCTGTTATACTTTAATAAAAATCTTCTTCCGCCACATTACATAGAGCAGAAGCCATAGGGACGCGAAGGCGCTAAGCGCGATTGGCGCCGCGACCGCAATGCTGTATTTTTCAGCGATTCCAGCAACGAAACGGCCGACGATAGGATTCACAAGCTCAGCGAAACAGTATACAAAAATAGCGTTCGTTCCTATGACGATAAAGAAGAATGCCCATTTTCTCATTCCTACAACATCAATCACGCCATAGAATGCGGCAAGAAGCAGGAAACTTAAGCCTGCGGCAAAAAGTATGAAGGAACTCGACCATATGTGTTTGATGATCGGAAACCACATTGAGGCGACAAGTCCGGCGATCAGACAACCGGCGCCCGAGGCTGCGAGCGCCCAAAACTTCTCCGTCTGCGTAAGTTTCGATTTCAGAATGTGCCCGGACATAACACCAAGCAAAACCGTCGCTGCGAAGCCCATGCTGCTGAGAATCCACGTGTATTCCGTTCCATCCCTGAAACGGCCTAAAATGATCTGGTCGACATACAATGCGAGATTGTGGTGAGGCGTCAGCGTGCCTGCAGGGTGGCCGCCGAACGGCACGAGATACATCAACGCCCAGTAACCAGCCATCAGAGTTATGCAAGCCGCTCCCTGCCATTTCACTTTTACATTGAGTATGAGAATCGCCGCGACAACATAACCGCATGCTATCGCTTGAAGAGTGTTGCAATATATGTGCACGCGCGATAAATCGCCTTGGAGAAGACGGCCCTGCGCACACATCCCAAGAATAAACAGAATAACGAAACGTCTAAGAATGCGCAGATAGATGCGCCGCCGCCCGTCCTGTTGAATCATCCGTTGCGACATCGCGAACGGCAGCGATGTTCCCACAATGAATAAAAACAGAGGCATGATCAGGTCCCACGCATAGAAGCCAATCCAAGACGCATGTTCGAATTGTTTCTCAATTGCGCCCGGCATGGGATTTGCGATAAGTCCGATGAGTCCCTTGACGATATCGCCGCCGCCGATTATCCAGAACATATCGAAACCTCGCAAGGCGTCAATCGAAACCAACCTGCCCGCCGCCGCCGTCATGCTCTCTTTCGCCATATTCGACTCCCACTTATTATGCGTAATTTGCGACGAGGCCGCTTCTATCAGCATCAATTTGATTCAAATCAGTCACATAAATACTACAGCGGAACTCAATTTAACTTTAGGTCGTTCCTTAACAGTCAAACCGGCCTCGTTGGCTTTTCCTACCATTAATTCGAAATTTTTCCGCGTTACGTGTATCTTTGGCTCAGCGACAAAAAAACAACCGCCGGTAGCGAGCCGTTCTTTAATCTTTTTCATAAATCCTCTATGATCCGGAACTTCATGAACCATCCAAAAGGCATTCACAAAATCGAATTTATCATTGATATCAAGGGAGCCTACGTCGCAGCAATGCGTCAGAATCCGTTCATCAAGACCGCCTTTCTGCTTACGGGTCTTCAAAAGATTCAGCATCTCCTCCTGAATATCAACCGCCGTGACAAGCCCGTTTTCGCCAACGATTTTCGCAAGCCCTATTGTAGTATATCCGGCGCCGCAACCGACATCCATTACTTTCATACCAGCCTTAACAAATGGCTTATACATCTCATCTGTATCGTGAATCCATCGCCTCAATGCATTGTCGAATGTGCCTATACACCGCCATGAACAAACATGTCCCATGATTTGCTCCAGATATTCTTATGTTCGAAATGTTATACTAACAATTCGTTTCGCATTATTGTAATTGCCTGGCCCGCTATTATAACCCTGTCGCCGGCGCTTCTGACTTTTAGAACGCCGCCGCGCTTCGAAACCTGACGCGCATTGAACGAACTTTTTCCGAGTCTTTTTTCCCAATAAGGCGCGAGACAGCAATGCGCTGAACCGGTCACCGGATCCTCCGGTATATCAAGAATCGGCGCAAAAAAACGTGACGCAAAATCAAATTCATCCGATTCTGCGACGCTTGTCACTATCAAACCTCGTGTAGTGATTTCTTTAACCTTCGCCATGTCAGGCGAAAGTTCTCTTAATAGCTTCTCCGATTCAATTTCCACTATAAAATCCATCCTGTTGCGACCAAGATACTTAATAGTAATATTTCCGAGCGCTTCGCTGAATTTAGCCGCTCCGGGCGCGGGCTGGTCCGGTTCAGCGGGAAAATCCATCTCAAGCCAACCGGCTTTCTTTACTACCGTCAGAAGCCCGCTTCGTGTGTGAAATCTCGCAACAGCATCCGGCGCCAACTGATTTTGCTCAAACAATATATGCGCGCTCGCAAGCGTGCCGTGGCCGCAAAGGTCTACCTCTGCCGCCGGGGTAAACCATCGTAGAGAATAGCCATCATCTTTCTTTTGGAGAAACGCTGTTTCCGACAGCGCCATTTCCGTCGCGACATCCTGCATCCATCGCTCATCAGCTTCATTATCCAAAATGCATACGCCAGCCGGGTTGCCCCGGAACGGCTCGGTTGTGAACGCGTCAACCTGAAATATCGTCGTAGTCATTTTCATTCCTCACTATACTATTTCTATTTGTTCAATTATACGGCATTAAAACTCCACATTAAAATACTTCGATTTCAGTTAATTACATATGTAAGACACTAATACTTCCTGTCCGGCAAATGCTTTCGATATTCATCTATATACAATCCGATCTTATCGAATGGTATCCGTTTGAATCCGATCTTGAATGCCGGAGATTCGTCACGCAGTTGAAAGTTCATAGCGGCGGCATCTACAAACAGCGGTTCGACATCTACTAAATTGTCTTTCGCTGTTATATATTTATCAGCATTATCCTGAGTTTTTAAAAACGGTCCTTTTATCGAAATATTCCTTTCGATGATGTTGCCTTTCGGAGCGCCTGGCTCGTCTTCGAGGATATTAATCAATTCGGGATAACGTTCGCTGAACGGCGGCTGTTTATAATTCATGTCGATCAGGCGCGTGTATAACGTCCCTCCAGGAACGACGGTCTGGCTCGCCCATCCGAGGCAGCGCGCGTCTACCAAAACACCCGGATTCGCGTCGACGAACACATTGTTTTCGACAATATTATCCCTGCCGCCGCCAACGAAAACCGCGCGATTCATTTTGTAAAACACATTTCCGTAAACAGTCGTCCCGCATGCGCAATCGTCGAGGTAGACGGAATTAGAGTCGATCCCCGCCCCTCCGCCCATCATCGCGTGTATATCGTGAAAAAAATTGTATCGAACGACATTTCCTCTCTCCGTCCAGTCTCGGCCGAGATAGAAGCCGCCGACATCATTCGTTTCCCAGTTGATATCGTGGATATCGTTATATTCGATCATATGATCATTGCCATTGAGCAATATACCAACATGAGGCGCGTCATGTATCATATTGTGCTCAATTTTGTTGCCGACTCCCCTTACAAATACTCCAGGAGTGTAAGTTCGCGACCAGCGGCCGAAACGGTACAAATTATTATTTATAGCGTAATTGCCTGCAGGAGTAAGAGTTTTGCGGTCGCCGCCTTCCAATATGATAGCGCCATCGCCTGTGTCATAAATATCGCTGCTTATTACGCCGTTGTTCTCGCCGCCTCTGATATTGACGCCATTGTTTCCGGTATTTCGTATCACGCAGCCTGCTATGAGATTGTTTTTACCGCCTGAGATTTCGACCGCCGACCCGCGCGTAGCCACAATAGTTAAACCGCGAAACATCATGTTCGATACGTCTTTCATTGACACGATCGGCCCATCGAGCGTAGAGACGATTATATCGCCGGAACTTATCGGCGACGGCGGCCAGAAATAGAGCGTTCCGCTCGATCGGTCGAGATACCACTCGCCGGGAGAATCGAGCGTTTCAAACACATTCTCGAACCGGAACCGCCTTCCGGCTGAATACCCATATACCCCGTATGGTTCCTGCGTTGTGATAATTCTCGTTGCCGGGTCGATTGACTTCACTTTAACATAAGAATCCGCCCAGTCGTAGGTCCAATAGCCGTGAACCCAGATGTCATCAGACGCTTTCCATTGTTTCGGCGAGTCGCCGGTGTAAGCGAATCTCGCGCCAGTTTGACCGTCAGGAATGCTCGCAATCTTTGCCCATGCCTTATTCGGAGTGCGCGCGAGTTGCATCGGTTTGCCGTCGAAAAATAATTCCATTGCGGAAAACTGTGTCGGCTGTCCGAAACCGCGCGGCCTCAACACCCCGTAATCAGTAAATCCATGAGACTTCAGATCGACCTGAAGCGTTTTGCCTTTCGCTATTTCCGGAAGTCGCTCTAGAGTCGCAGCATCAGTTATCGGAACAAACCATGACGGATCCAGTTTTTCGCCCCCTATAAGACGAACTGTCTCATTGTCATAGGCGGAATAAACAATCGGAGCTGACGCATAACCGCTGTCTTCGTTTGTAAACTGTATTGTTTCCTTAATTAGGTAATCGCCGCCGCAAATAAAAATTGTCGCTCCTTTATTAAGCTTTCCAGCTTTTTTGAGCGCTCTCGCTTCGTCACGCGCGCGGTCGATTGATGCGAACGGTCCGTCGTTGCCGGACGGCTCTGCAATAGCGCCCGACCAGTTGTCATTGCCTGATTTTGAAACATACAGCGCCGCTCCTGACGGCCCTCCATTCTCAGCAAAAGCCGTATAAGCAGATGAGAACATCAACAGGATAGCTATCCCTATTAACAGTATTTTATTCATGACTGATTTCCTTTCAACTGCATTAGCTGTTTCTTGCCATAACGTACAAAGCGCTAACTTCATCGGATATTTTATACTAAAATTAAAACCATCATAAGGTTGAATTAATGTTTTCTTTGGTCGTTTACTATAAAATATATAATAGCAAATATTGGAGGATAGAACCATGGACATTGCGCTTAAAAACACATTCATTGAATTATGGAAAAAGCATTTCGGCGAGACAGAACTTCCGATAGCTTTTTATTACAGCGATGCGCCGGGAAACGTCGAAATTATTAAACCGTCTCGAGGATGGAGTTGCCTGATTTCCGAACTCAACAAAGTGCGAAACGGCAGATCATTATGTTTCGGTCCGGATTCAATCGGTTGCTTCGGCGGAAAAAGATTTCTTGGCTTCGCTCCCGAAATCATGCCTAATTTCGAATATTTTCTTTCATTCGGCATACCGGACAAGCTTGAAGGCGAACGATACAAAAAAAGTCCCGAACTTGTAAAAAAATTCATGGAACATCAGGGCCGCTTCGAAGCGCCTGGCAAATATATCATTTTTAAGAGGTGGGATGCTCTCGAAGAGTTCGATAACCCGGAGGTCGTGATTTTTTACGCGCGTCCTGATGTTTTGTCAGGTCTTTTCACGCTTGCAAGCTATGATGAGGACGAACCATCCGCGATATTCGCTCCATTTTCAGCAGGTTGCGGCACAATCGTTCAGCACCCCTTCAACGAAAAAGACAAATCGAAACAGAAGTGCATTCTTGGAATGTTCGACGTCTCTGCCCGCCCGTGCGTTAAGCATGATATTCTCACTTTCTCAGCGCCGATCAAAAAATTCGCGTCCATGGTCGGGAATATGGATGAAAGTTTCCTGATCACCCCTGCATGGGAAAAAGTGCGTAAAAGAATCGCAAAAGCTGAATAAATATTTTAAATAATCAAATCAAAATCACGGAATAACCGTGAATTTCGCTTCGTCGGACCGGCCGCCTATTTCGGGGAAGTACATCAGCGACGCGACGCAAGGCATCGCCGATATTTCGCCCGGCGTCTCAGCCCTGAGAGGAATGCTCGCCGTGTAATCATTGCCCCACATGTACCCTATGAAAAACACTGCTTTTTCGTCTCGCAACTCTCGGTTCGACCAGTAATAATAGCCGGCTGAACTCCAATTTTTCTGATCGACTTCGAATCCCGACGGCAGATAATTCTCAACCATGACATATTCATACGCCGTTCGCGGCGTAACTTTTATCTGCGCCCATATCCGGTCGCCGGACTTCAGTTTTGTTCCAGCATGCAAGCGTTGTTTACCTTCAGCATCCCATGTAAACCAACGCTGCACTTTTATCCCGTTGTCCCGCGCTTTCAGGAAATCGGTAGATTCGTAATAGTTGAGAGCGGCATAGTAATATAGGTTGCCCTTTCCTTTTTTCTCTATGACAACCGTGTTCTTGCCTGTCGCGGACGCTATGTCTTCTATCCGTATTCCTGCGCCCGACAAGTCTTTCCCGGTCACCTTGCGCGTTTCGATAAGCTTTCCGTTCACAGTCACCGTGAATTCGTAATCCGGTTTCTGATCCTCAAATTTTGACATGTAACGCGTCAGAGCCATCACAGCCGCCGCCGTGTCCTTTGTGGAATACCAATGGTCACCGCGCCGCGTTACGTTCAGATATCGAACAACCTTAGTAATCAGTTTGCTGTCAGGTTTCGCCTCGATCAGCGCCATCAGCGCGAACGCCGTCGTCTCGACTGGATTGTCAGTCCATGAATAATGGAACGTCTTCGACTCCCAATGCGCGGCGGTTTTCGTTTGAATCGCCGACTTCTCAAGATCCGCCGCAAGAGCGGACGAGCAACTTTTTGCATTTTGCTTAGCGCAAGCGATTGCGAGAACGGCTTTTCCGTAATCTGACAGTTCTTTCCTTTTGTTGAAAACAGATAATAATTCCCTCTCATTCGTTCCGCCCGCTTCAGCGAGCGCGAATAGCATATACGCTTTTGTGTTAATATTCTTTTCTTTGCCTAATAAAATCCTAAGCGCGCCAATTCCGTTTTTGTACATGTCGTCAGAAACCTGATAATCGGATCGTTTCGCCTGGGAAAGCCCGAAAATGACATAAGCAGTCATATAGGGATTAGTCTCGTCGGATTTCCACCAACCCCAGCCGCTGTCGCTGTGCTGCATGTCGGCGAGCCTGTCGAGACCATCCTTAACCATCTTCGGCAGCTCAGTTAGTTTGCCCGTTAGGGGCCTTCCGGCGCGCTGTAGCGCCTCGGCGATAACGACATCCGGCAGGAACCGACTCATCGTCTGCTCGACGCATCCGTAAGGATAACCCGCGAGATATTCGAATATGTCGAACATACCGGACGTGAGCGAAGGCGCTATAGTCAACGTGAGTTTTTCGGTTCCGTCGATATGCTTTGCGGGCAGATTCAGAACGAACTCGGATTTCTCCGCCACTTCTCCAGCAGCCGCGTCGCCGCCCGGCGATCCGTGCGGTAGAACCGGTATCGTCAATTGCATAGCGTCTGATTCCTCGTTTGTGAGCGCTTTCGCTGTTATCCACGCGCTCTGGGGGGATTCGGCTATAGCCAGCCACTCGACTCGAACCTCTCCGCCCGCCGGGATATCCAATTCCTTTGTATTGCTTTCAAGCAACTTCAGGCCTTTTACGTTCAAAACAGCCTGTGTCGCCTTTTCAGTCTCAAGATAGTTATGTATGACAGCCGTAATGTTAACCTTGTCGCCCTGCGTGAAGAAACGCGGCGTTTCGAGGCGAATGATCACGTTTTTGCGGGCGATTACCTTATATCTAGCCTCGCCGACGCTCGTATCGCGCGTTACGCCTCTCGACGTCAGCCGCCATGTGGTCAGCGTGTCCGGCATAGTGAACTGAACATCGGCCACGCCGCCAGGCCCGGTCACTATCTGCGCGCGCCAGTATGCCGTGTCAGGAAAATCGCTGCGTATCACAGGCTCTACCATTTCGACCGACGCCGATTTGCTAACCCTGCCGGCAGACTCAGCGCGAGGCATCACCATATCCGCCATCGAAGCAGGCGCTTCCATCATCTTCTGCACCGCGCCTGAGCCGTAAGAATAAAACCAGAATGAGGACTGAGTCGTCACGCGATTCGAGCGCAGTCCATAGAAGAATTCACGGATGTCCTGCGCAGTTTCAGGCTTGACTGCGTAGATCGACTCGTCAACGGCGCCGAGCGAAACCTCCGCGTCCGCAGGCGCGCCGTTCTTGTCCACAGCGGTCACTTTCACTTTTGCGACATCGCCGGGCTTGTATACCGCTTTGTCGGACTCGATTGTGACATTCAGAAACTTATCGTCCGGCGGCGCTATAATAGTTTTGCTTTCCTGATTCAGTTGATTGTTCTTTATCACCGTAAGCGCGAGATCAACATTAGGCTGGAACTCCTTGGTCACCTTGAACGAAAAGTAACCTGAACCATTCTTTAGCTGTAACACTCTCGAATCGATGATCCGTAAACCCTCTATTGTAATAAACGCCGGAACGTCGCCCAACTGAGAGCGAATCAGAACCTTCGCTTCGTCGCCAGGAGCGTATGTATCTTTATCAAGCAGCAATTCAATAGCGCTCGACGTGTAATAGCTATAATAGCTGCCCTTTTTGACGACATAGATCGAACAATATGACGAGATTTCATTCCCGCGGCTGTCTTTTCCGGAAACAGTCACCTCGAAATAGCCCTCGTTGTCCGGCGTATAATCGATATTCGCCTCGCCGTCGCTCCCGGTCTCTATCGTTCGGCTGAAAACCTTCTTCTCATTTCTCTTCCAGTCATTGCCATACTGGTCCCATGTCACCATGTTGGCAGTCATATTCAGCGCGCGGGATATCGGCCGGCCTTTTATGTCGGTTGTCGTAGTCTTAATCCAAACTTTTTCGCCTGGCGCCGATACGTACTTGTCTGATTTAACATTTACGCTGAATTCGCCTCGCATGACTTTCGCGCCGCCCGTCCCGCTAACTTCTTTTCGCCCCTGATCCGTCACGCGAACTACAAGCGTATATTGCATATCCTGATCCATCTTCGTATCGGCGAAAGATACGATCATATTCCCCTTATCATCAGTCGCGCCTCGGCCTGTAGCCGCCTGTTCGCCCATATAATCGTTATAATAACCGCCGTAACGACTCGATGCGCCTCTGTAGTACCATGAATAGGAATCCGACTCCCACCAGTACCAGTATATCTGGCGCCGATACAACGTGTATGAAACAGCCGCTTTCTTCACAGGTTCGCCGAAGTAATACTTCGCGTCGACCGTGAATTTCAGAGCATCGCCCTGCACATAGGTGTCGCTATCCGGCGTTACGCTGATTTCATATTCGGGTTTTCTGTATTCCTCGATAGAAAATTCCGAATTGTATACACTGCCGTCTATTTCCGTGACGACATTGTATTGTCCGAGCGGCGGCTCCTCGCCGATTTTGTATTCGGTCGAGTATGATCCGAATTCAGAAAGCTCCGCTTCGGTTTTCGAGACCTCATTGCCGCGAGGATCGCGAATAGTGATCTTAACTGTTTTGCCTTCCGGCAACTTGTATCCTGCGTCCGCTTCAGTCCTGATTATCCCGCGTATATTGACTGTTTGGTTAGGCCTATATATCGGCCTGTCTGTATAAACGTATGCCTTCTGCTTGTCAAAATTATCTCCGGAGTAAAAATAAGCGTTCATCACCGCCGGATTGTCCTTCCATATTACAACTATCGGATACTGGCCGTTGAGTTTTCCTTCCAACCGCGCGATTCCATTTTCATCCGCCACGGCGCGCATCCATTTCCCGTCTTTTAGTATCGAGACCTTTGCTCCGGCGGCTGCCGCGCCGCTCTTTCTTTCAGCGGCGAATATCACGAGTTGCCGGTCGTCCCCTTTGACGACTGCGGCGATTCCTGTCACCATGAACATCCTGACGCTGTAAGCGTCTCCGGCTTTCGCCTGCAGCAGATACGCGCCGACTCCCGGATTGTCGAATGTAATATCATCCTGAATCCAGTATTCGTCCATAAGCTGCTTAGGCAACTTGACCGTCCATTTCTTGACTTCAGTAAGATTTTTCAGCTTGAGATCATTCAGATCACCGAGGTTGCCTTTGTCCGCGGAAACAAACATTAACTCCTCGAGATCGATTCTAAAAAGCGTCAGTTCGACATCTGAAGTCGAGATGTCGCGCCCGCCGATGTTCGCGACAATCGCTTCTCCGGGCTGGTAATTGCTCTGTATGTTGATATTCATCCATGTGTCGCCAAAGCCGAAAATAATGTCGCCGGACACGGCGACGATACCGAAAATCAGGCCGGTGACTAAATAAATCAGAAATCTTTTCATAACACGCTCCTGTTGTTTTACTTTATAGACAAAGCATTCAGCGAAAAAGTTCCTTTTCTTTGTAATATTTATCTAATGCGATGTTTGTTTTCGATCAACGTTAATTAGCTCTCAAAAAATGTTCGATTATGCCCGGCAGATCACGATTTAAAAGACGGCGGCATGGACGGAGGGAACGGGAATGGCGATTTAGGAGCGCCCGTGGGCGAACCGCTATTAGGTTTGCCGGCGGCAGGCGGCTGCGGCGGAGTGATAGAAGAAATTGGAACAGCCACCGGAGAGTCAGCCGGTTTCGGACCCTGCGCACCCTGTCTCTGGGCATTCTGCGCGTTCTGCGCCGCTTGCGCCATTCCCGGCGGTTTTCGCAACCCGATGCGCGGAGGCACAATAGGAGCCGTCAATTCCAGAATCTTCGCCGGAAAGATCGCTTCAGTGCTGCATTTGTAATTGATATTATTTACCACTGATTCCATGAACGACGGCTCGAACTCGCGGTCAGCCGCGAATTTGTCCGACATTCTTTTTGCCGTCACTTCATCCATCTCAAACATGAGAAATCCAGCCATTGTTATGCGGCCGATATCTTCCTTGTAGAATGCATGATAAGTGAATTTAATTTCGAGGAAAGCGCCGTTCGAGGTCACTCCATCAAATTCAACGCCCAGTTCAATTCCCGCGATTGGAGCGTCCTTGAATTTCTCGGCGTCTATTTTAGTAATGCGGCCGCGAACAATGATCGGCTTAGCTCCGCCCTGCGTTTGCCCAGTGTTTTCAGACATGAAGCCAACTCCCTCGCTCTTCGTGAGCGTTTTAATCTTTTGAAATAAAGCGGTCGCCGCTTACTAAAATATAACGGCGACCGCGATTTGACTGACTAATTTGAATTGACGCAAAATTCATAGTATTTCAGTCCGAAAGCCTCGGCGACTCCCGAATAGACGCAGCAGCCTTCGTGAGTGTTCACGCCCAAAGCGAGCGAATGATTCTCTTTCACAGCCCGTTCGAAACCTTTCTGCGCAAGTTCCACAGCATAAGGAAGCGTTTCGTTCGTGAGCGCATACGTCGAAGTTCGCGGCACGGCGCCGGGCATGTTTCCGACGCAGTAATGGACAACACCGTTTACCAAGTACGTCGGAGCCGCGTGTGTCGTGACGTGGCTCGTCTCGCAGCAGCCGCCCTGATCAATGGCGACATCAACGATAACCGAACCGGGTTGCATGGTCTTCACCATTTTTTTAGTTATTATCTTTGGAGCTTTCGCGCCGGCGACAAGCACCGCGCCGACTACGAGGTCCGCTTCCGCGATCGCGTGCTCAATAGCGCCTGGATTCGCTTTTAATGTCATGATACGCCCGTGATAGTGTTCGTCTATCTGGCGCAGCTTAGGCGTGCTTATATCGAGAATTGTGACTTGGGCGCCCATGCCGACAGCCATCATAGCGGCGCTTATGCCCACAATCCCGCCGCCGACTATGACTACGTTTGCCGGGTGCGTTCCGGGAACGCCGCTCATCAATATGCCGCGGCCGCCGTTCCTTTTCTCCAGACACTGCGCGCCGACCTGTATCGCCATGCGGCCCGCGACTTCGCTCATCGGCACAAGCAGCGGAAGGCTGCCGTCAGGCAGTTGAATCGTTTCGTATGCGATTCCAGTGACGCCGCTTTTGAGCAACTTCATTGTAAGCTCTTCGCTTGCCGCAAGATGCAGATATGTAAACATCAGCAGCCCCTTGCGAAACAGCGGATACTCCGGCGGCAGCGGTTCTTTTACCTTCATCACCATCTCAGCGTTATTGTAAACCGCCTTCATGCTCGGAACCATCTTCGCTCCGGCCGCCGAATATTCGGCATCGGTGATGCTGCTTCCCAACCCAGCCGTCTTCTCGATGATTACCGTGTTTCCAAGCGCCGTCAGCGTCTTCACGCCGGCCGGAGTTATCGCAACACGATTCTCATCCTGCTTGATCTCTTTTGGAACCCCTATGATCATTTCATCACCTCAAGTTGTAGATTCTTATCAGGCTTATGCCTGAAGATGCCTTTGTCAGAGATACTCTTCCCATTTCTTTTTTCTCAGTTCCTCTATTATGCCGCTGACGTTCTGCGCCCTGTCCTTCTTGCACACGAGCAGCGCATCATCTGTTTCAACTATTATTATGTCCTCAAGCCCGATAGCGGCAACGAGCTTCTTCGGGCTGAACACGAGGCAGTTCTTCGTGTCTATCGTCAACTTGCGTCCTACACAAGCGTTCCCATTCGCGTCTTTCGGCCAGACATGATACAAAGATTCCCAACTCCCTATATCGTCCCACCCGAATCCGGCATGCACCATAATCACACGTTCGGATTTTTCGAGGATGCCGTGATCTACCGATATCGACTCAAAGGCGGCAAAGTTTTCGCCGATCTCTTTGATTTCGAGCGGCGTTCCGAGCGCGCCAGAGATTCGTTCCAACCCCGCATGCATATCAGGCAGATACCGCTCTACTTCGCGCATGAACGTATCCACCTTCCATACGAACATGCCGCTGTTGATGAAGTAATCCGGATCCTTGATGAACGCTTCAGCGGTTGGCATGTCCGGCTTTTCGACAAACTTAAGAACCCGGCGCGCCGGATCATAATCACTCTCTGCTACAATCTCGCCCGCATGTATATATCCGAAACCTGTTTCCGGCCTTTTCGGCGGAATCCCGAAAATGACCAGAGAATCTTTTTCAACAGCCGTCTTAACGGCAAAATTAATGTCTGCTATAAATCGGTCTCTGTTTTCAACAAGGTGGTCTGCCGCGAAGCATGCCATCACTGCTTCCGGATCGCGCTTTCTGAGCATAACTGCCGCCAGACCGATGCAGGGCGCCGTGCTTCGGCTCACCGGTTCGGCTATTACGTTGTCCGACGGTATCTCTGGAACCTGCTCTCTGATTTGGCCGAGAAGCAGATCATTAGTGACAATGAAAATCTTCTCAGCGGGGATAAGCGGCAACGCCCTGCGAACTGTATCCTGAATCATAGTGTTCTTGCCTATGATATTCAGAGTCTGCTTGGAGCGTTTTTTACGGCTGCGGGGCCAGAACCTTGAACCGCGCCCGCCGGCCATTATCACCGCGTACAATTCACCCATTATTTCTTCTCCCCCGTCTCCGGCGCCTTTGTAGGCCCGGCCACCCCTGCGGCATATATGTCCGCGCTCAACTGCTCGCGCGCGACTTTCATTATACCATCTGCGCTGATTTTTTGTATTATCGCCGGATAATTGTCGATTACATCGAACGGACGGCCGAAATAGGCAAGATCGGAAAGTATTCCAGCCACGCTTCCGTTCGTTTCGAGCTTCAGAGGCAATTGCCCGATCGCAAAGCTCTTCGCTTCAGCGAGTTCTGTTTCTGGGATCGGTTCAGTCTGTATCCTGCGTATTTCCGATCGCACGAGTTCAATCGCCCTGTCCAGATTCTCAGGCGCGAGGCCTCCGACAACCTGAAACGTCGCCGCTCCCGTGCGCGGGAGATGCTGCCCGTATACGTAATACACCAATCCTTCCTTTTCGCGTATCACCTTATATAACCGTGAAGTCAGATCCGTGCCGGCCATTATGTCCGTCGCTATCTGGAATGCATAATAGTCCGGATTGTCGGGTTTAAGCGTCGGAAATCCGATGTAAAACACGTCCTGCATCTTCTCGGGCATCGTGACATATTTCGTTGTCGACTTTACGATCGCAGGAACCGGCGGGACGACGAACGGCTTATTATCAGGCGCCTTCCACGATCCGAAATATTTTTCAACGAGCGCAGCCGCCTCGTCTTCTGTTGCGTCGCCTGCAAAAACCATAATCGTTCGGTCTGGCCTGTATGCGGCGGAGTGGAACATCTTTAGATCGTCCAGAGTCGCCGCTTTTAGCCCATCGGCTGTGCCGGCAACCGGGTTACTGTACGGGTGCCCTGCGTAAACGACGTCGAGAAAAGCCTGCCATGCCTGTTGCCGGTTGCTCTTTTCAAGCGCCGCGACATCGGACAGCGCGACCGCGCGTTCCACCTCGACTCCATCAGCGGGAAACACAGGATTCATCAGCACATCTGCTAATATTCCTATCCCCATAT
>Ga0172379_10003997_pt1 | contig 22534 bp, 24 predicted proteins | sample GrowelOW334metaG_FD_119756 | JGI IMG/M metagenome (GOLD analysis project Ga0172379, IMG submission 119756) | Groundwater microbial communities from an aquifer near a municipal landfill in Southern Ontario, Canada - Groundwater well OW334 metaG | ecosystem: Environmental > Aquatic > Deep... | reverse complement strand
ACCTTGGAATTTTGAAGTATATGATAGTAGTGGAAAACTTATTTCCGGAGATTTTAATGATAAAGTAACGCTGATTATTACTTATGATCAAGCAGTGCTTAATAAATTAGGGATTGATGAAACTACTCTTTTGCCGAAATATTTTGATGTAGCTAGTAATATTTGGAAAAATGTAGATAATGCTTCACAAGACACCGCGGCTGATGAGATAACGTTTACCTTAAGCCATTTTTCCCAAGTGGGTTTAGTTTATAATCAAAAGTTAAATCAAGCTTCACCGAGCAAACCTTATAAATTAAAAGCCAAACGGTTAACGGCTACTACGGCCTTGTTAACTTGGAAAAAACCAACGCAACGCAAAGCTACTTATTATAATGTTCAGCTACGGTTATTTAAAGACAAAGAAAAAACTACTTGGCAAACCTTTACTGCTAAAAAAACCAAACAAGCGGTAAAAAAACTAACTGCCAATACCAAATATCAATTTAGAGTAAAAGCTTGTAACAAAAAGAAATGCTTTAAATTCAGCAGCTGGGCTAAATTTAAAACCAAACGTAGTTAAATAATTACGTATTAGTGAGTGATTGATTAAACACAATTGCGTCGTGCATCAGGATTTGTTGGAGTAATTGGCCGGCTTGTTTGCTAAGGGTAGTAAGTTCGCTAATGTTGTTTTGGGAATACAATTTAAAGCGGCTCGGTTCGGTAGTTTTTATTAACACAAAACCATATACATCCATTGGGGTAGTGAGAGCTAAAGCAAAAGCCAAGCGGTGCTTTTGCATGAATTTATTAATTTCAGTGCGTAAATCTGGTGCTAATTTAGTATTTGGGTTATTTATTTCATCGGCTACTATCAGCACATCTCTAGTTTTAGCAAATTGAATTAAGGCATGGCTGTGTTTAAACCAAATTAACCCCGTAGTCTTAACTGCTTGAAATCGTTTCTGTTTCCAATCCATTAAGCAAAAAATCGGTTCCATAATACCATAATTATCACGCAGTACCGTTTGCAAATGGTTAAACACGTTGTCTACCGCTTGTTGAGTTGGTTGTGCGTAGATAAGCGCATCGGGGATGGTAATTTCAGTGTCGCCAGTCATATTATAGGCAATTAAAAACCAATTTACTAAGCGGGAAAACAGTAATACCAGCAACACGGTTATTACTATGAATAACCAAATAGACGCAGCCAAGAACGAAATAATATCTATGTTTAACAACGCTAGACTAATAAATAGAGTTAATAATGTTAATCCCAAAATAACCAGATCACGCCATAATTCAATTGTCCACTTTTTTAAAATAAACGTGATCCCAAGCAGGCGGTAACGCGTGATGGCGTAGGCACAACAAAAACTAAATACTAAACTACTTGAAGTGCCGTAATTATTTAAAGTATTTATACCGAATGTTGGTAAAATTGCATTTGTATTAATGCTTATAAGAGCAGTAATTAATGAACCAATTAAAATATAAACAGCTTGATATCGTTTTATGATATTTTGGGTAGTTTTGTAAAAAATAAACAATTTTATAGTAGCTGATCCTAATAACAATAGAAAATAAACAGTATAAATTGAATAGAGAACACCAGGAATAAAATGGCCAGGAGCATCTGTTAGGCCTTTAATATTGTTAGGCGTAAAGATAAACATTGTCATTATCACTGGCGGTACCCAAAGAAACAATGTAGTTAATTTTGGTATTTTTTTATCAATAAACTTTGATACGAAATAATAATAAGTACTAGGTATAAAAAGTACCGACATTAAAGTTAGTTGTGTGAACAAAAACATTAATGTTACATTGGTTAATGTAAAAGAGAAGAAATTAACTAATATCCATATGGCGGCTTGTAAGATGAGTAAACTAAATATTTTATTTGCTGGTTGTTTTATTCCCTTGTATAAAGTATATACACCTACGGTTAGTGTGCAAATAAAAGAAATTAATAAAATTATGGATGATGTAGCAATAAACATAAGGCTTCCTTTCTTCTACTTCATATTCAAATTTTAAGCAATATCGTTTAAGCGACGGCGCTAGGGCTAAAATATAGGTTTTGTTCAATAAAGGCAAGGTTATTGTGCCTGTGGATAAGTTTTTGGTGCGACGGCGGTAAAATTGTTTATTTTCTCATATTCCATAGTAGTATATTTTGTTTGGAATTTTTCTATAATTTATGGTAAAGATATGGTAGCTCTTTGAGCAAGGAGGAAAAATGAACACCGCAAATGTAGGTGGAGGGCAGCAGGAATACCGCCCACTACATTGGGCGGTGGATTTTATTATCCAGGGGATCTTTCTTTTGGAGGGGTTACTGTATCATTTACAGTTTCACCTTCGAAAGGGGCAGTTCCCGGTCAGCGCGCCTTGCACGGGGCCGCTGTTTCGACATGTTTTTGACCTGGCCAGCAAGAGGATGGCCACGGTCTACACTCATAGGGCTCGAGTTCTGGCACTCGAGCAGATTTACTTCCCGGATCACCAGCGGGACAACGAAACTTGGTGGGGGCGGATAGTTGGTGACTGGTTTATCAACGTCCGCAATTCTGTGGCCGTGAGAAATCGCGCTCTGCTGGTCCAAGAAGCAGTGGTGAGCGAAATTTTGCGGCTGCGGGACGCATCTGGCCGAAGTGAATTTGTAGCCGTGTCGATCGCCTGTGGGTCGGCCGTGGCTATGATTCGTTCAGCGCAGGAACTAGTCGGGTTAGGGATTGTGTTGAGACTAGTTCTCTACGATCTTGACCCGATTGCTCTGGATTATGCCAGGGCGAAGGCCATTGGGCTCGGTTTTCCGGCCGAGCACTTGGTTACTATCAACGCCAACGCCCAGGATTTGGAACGGGAGTTGGCATCTCGGGGCATTACCCCAGACGTGTGTGAAGTGGTTGGCTTGCTGGATTACTTCAGTGATTCAGCATTAGTTCGACTACTCCAACGCGTCCGAGCGGTTTTGCCGGTCGGACACTCCCTGGTGGCCGCAAATGTGCGGCCGAACGTCGAAATGGCGTTCGTAACGTTCGTGCTGGACTGGGTAATGAAGTATCGGACAAGCACCCAGTTCAGTCGCCTGGTACGCCAGGCAGGGTTTGTTTACTTCTGGACCGCAGTAGAGCGGGCCGGAGTATATACTATAATAGTGGCGAGGAGATGAGCTCATGAACAAGATGTGTTATACTAAGGATAACAACAGTTCATGAGCTTTTAATTTATATTATGAATCTATACGCTATTTCAGGATTATTTAACGCACTAGCTGCAACTATACTAGGCTTTGCTATACTTTTGCATAATACCAGTAGAAAGATAAATAGATTATTTTTTATTTTTACACTTAGTATTTCTGTTTGGAGTTATGCTTACTTTTTTTGGCAAATCGCATCTTCTGCTCCCATGGCTTTACTATGGACCCGCTTACTGATGGCTGGAGCAATTTTTATTCCGTTTACGTACTTACATTACCTAGTTGTATATGTGAATCAATGGAAACAAAAATCAAAATTGGTTATTATTGGCTATGGTATTGCCATATTATTTTTATTCACTGATTTTACTCCCTATTTTGTAGAGAGTGTTAGCCAGAAATTATCATTTCCGTTTTGGCCTAATCCAGGTATATTATTTCATCCTTTTTTGATTATATGGATTGCGTGTGTGATCTATACTTTATATCTTAATTTAAAGGCAATAAGCCATGCCAAAGGTGTTTTTCGTTCGCAGTTATTATATATGTTTTGGGGTTTAGTCATTGGCTATTTAGGCGGCGGTACAAATTTTTTACTTTGGTATAATATTCCAACTCCTCCCATTGGCAACGTATTTATTACTGTGTTTGTTTGTTTTGTGGCTTACGCCATTGCTCGTTACCGTCTTTTCGATGTTCAAATTCAACTCCAAAAGATAATTAATTTTCTTTTACCTATTGTAATAAGCATAACATTATCGACTGTTTTTGCTTATGCGTTATATACCTATACTAAGTTAGATTACGCTTTAAATGGAGTTATTATTTTATTGTTTTATACGGTAGTGTACAGCATATTACACTATGTATTTTTTTACACGCCGGTAAGCTATTTGTTATTTTACCGAACGTATCGAGCGCATCGGGCTATTAAGGAGCTGGCGAACAAGGCTACTACGATTATTGATTTAGCGGCGTTGACTAATGAGATTATTGTGACGTTAACGGAAAAATTATTGGTGGAAAAAGTGGCTATTTTTATTCGGGAAGAATTTAATAGTAAAGCGTTTAACTTGGCACAGCAAAAAAATTTTAATGAGCAGAATGTGCAAGCGTTAGTTAGCTTATCAGCTGAACAATTATTGGCGTTTCAACAGCCGCAACCTTCGTATGTGGCAGATGAATTGGATATGGTGTTACAACAGAATAATTTGTTTCCAGATCATCGCCAGCGCCAACAAACAATTTATGATTTATTACAGGCTAGCCAGGCTACGGTGATATTGCCGTTGCGCGCACAGCAATCGCTAATGGGTTTTATTGTGCTGGGCGATAAGTATCCGCGCAAGGCTTATACGAAAGATGATTTGGAATTATTGGAACAAGTGTGTAAAGAAATTGCCGTGGCGTTGATTAATTCTAAATTACATCAGGATCAAACCGTGCTCACGCGTATTTTACAGGAAGAGGTAGATCGAGCTACGGTGAAATGGCGGCAGAAGGCGAAAGAGAATGAAGAGTTGTTGCGGGTAAAAACGCAGTTTATTACCGTGGCTTCACATCAGTTACGTACACCACTAAGTGTGATTCGTGGCATGTTAGGCATGATGTTCGAGGATTATTTAATTAAAAAAGAGCAAGATACTTTAGAAACAGTACAACAGCGTATGTTGGATGCCAATAAAATGTTGCATCACGCTTTTGCGGCCGCGGATAACCTGCACCATACCATGGAAATGATTTTAGCGGCCTCGGAATTTACCGGCGGCAGCAGCGAGGTAATTATTGATAAAATAGACGCGCGGGCATTTTTTACCGAACAAGCCAATAGTATTCAGCATTTATTACAAACCGATTCTAAACAAGCGCTTAAATTTTATTTAACGCTGGATCGTAAGTTACCAGAGGTATTGCGTCAAGATAAACAAAAGCTAAATATTATTTTACAAGTGTTGTTAACGAACGCGATTATTTATACGGTCAAGGGGTCTATTTCCTTAACCGTAGAAGATCATAATCAAGCATGTGTGATTACGGTTACCGACACTGGTATTGGCATACCGGCTAATTTGCAACACAAAATTTTTGATCAGTTTGTGCGGTTAGATAACGCTAAAAAAATGGTGGCCGATGGCTCTGGTTTAGGTTTGTATTTAGCCAAGCAGTACGCAGAATTATTACACGGCAGTATGACGTTTGAAAGCGAAACAGGCAAGGGTAGTGCGTTCACGGTACGAATACCGTGGGAATATCAGTATATGTGAAATAAATAGTTAGTAGCTTGCGTATTATTAATATATGGTAGATTCAGCAGGGGAAGACAAAGAATTAGTGCGGCAGGCGTTACTACAAACTTCGGCGTATACTGCTATTGTAAAAAAATACGAACAGCGCTTGTTAAGATACGTACAACGTATTTCCGGGTTAAATCAGCCGGACGCGGAAGATATTGTGCAGGAAATATTTATTAAAGCGTATTTAAATTTGAACGCCTTTGCATTAACGCGGTCGTTTAGTGCTTGGTTATATAGTATTGCTCATAACGAAACAGTATCGTTTTGGCGTAAACACAAACAGCGTTTAGCACAAAGCGATCTTAATGATGAAGTGGTAACTAATTTAGCCAGCACCGTGATTAATGCTGGTCAGAAATATGATAATACTATTTTAAAAAAACATATTATCGAAGTATTAAACCAGTTAAGCGCAAAATACCAAGAAGTGTTAGAGCTCTATTATTTAGAAGAGTATAATTACGAAGAAATCAGCGATATTATTAAAAAGCCGGTTAGTACCGTAGGCACGTTATTACGGCGTGCAAAACAACAATTTAAAGAGCAATATATTAAACATTATGGAACCACTAAATAAACGCATTACTACTATTATTAAGCAAAAAAAACTACAGCCAAAACCCAAGTGGCAAATTAGCTTGGTTGAAATATTGCGCTGGGTGGTATTTGGTTTAGGCCTGGTTTTATCCGGTGTATTAGTAGCTATTATTATTAATGTAGTTAATCAAGAAGAGGCTTGGGCAGTGTGGCAAATGCGGCGGAACATTACGTTGTTAATTAGCGCCATTCCAATAGTGTGGATTTTATGTGTAGCGTTACTTAGTGTTTTGCTACGGTTTGAATTTAAACACACGAAACATGGTTATAAGATAACCGGGTATAAAATAATTGGAATAGTAATGGCGGCCAGTTTAGTATTAGGGTTGGTGTTTTCTGTGTTTAATATCACGGCGTATTTGCCGGCACTGGTGCATACCATTCGGCAACCTGAACAATATTGGTCACAGCCGCAAGCCGGTTTATTATCTGGCACTATTTTATCGATAGATCATCAAACATTAACATTGCGCGATTGGAGTGGAACTGTTTGGCATATTAATATCACTAGCGCTACAACCGTGCGTGGCCGAGTGCAATTGGTGCCTAATGAACAAATTAAAATTATGGGTCAATTAAATAGCGAGAATATTTTTGTAGCCAATGATATTAGGCCGTGGTTGCCGGGGCGGCGGTTAGTGAAATAAAATTAAGCATGTCTGCGTATAGTCTGGTGTAACGATAATACTACGCTGTACAGCATAAGTGATTATCACTAACTAAACAAGCTAAATAATAAATAACCAATAAATTTATGAACAACACAGCAAAAATATTAATGGCCGTTGGTATCGTAGCCGCACTAGGTTTAGGCGCTACTGCCTATGCTTACCAAGGCGATATTACGCAACATGGCCCAAATTACACTCCAGAGCGTGAAGCGGCTATGACCAAGGCTTTTGATAATAACGATTACCAATCCTGGAAAGAGTTGATGAACGGTCGTGGCCGAGTTTCTCAAGTAATTACCGAACAAAATTTTGCCAAATTTGTAGAAATGCGCAAATTACAGTTAGCCGGCAAAACCACTGAAGCCAATGCGATTCGTACCGAACTTGGCTTAGGCACTGGCGCCGGTCAAGGTCGCGGCATGGGCAAAGGCAACCATTCTGGCAATGGCACCTGTAATAACGCACAATAAATCATTCTGTATCTGATGTATAAAACTCCCGCTCATTTACAGCGGGAGTTTTTGGTTTTTAATTATTATCATAGTAGTCATTTAATCAGATAAATCATAGTTCAAGATATACGCTCTTATTTTTCTTCATAAAATAATCAAATTATCTTCGTACTAACATATCCCACCACACTGCCAAGCACGGCCGACATAGCTAAAATAATACCAACCGATTTAACTTCGGTTTTAGCGACAATAATTACAATAGGTAAAGACATTAACACAGCCACAATTAAACCTTTTAGCCAGCCAGTTTGCAAACCAGGAATGTTTACATGAGTAATAATAAAACCTAACACTACCCATTGCACAAAAGCAGAACCGGTAGCATATTTATCTAATTTTTGAATCAACATTGGGATGATATCAATGATTCCAGCAATCGAGCCCAAAACTAATGATAATAATATAGTACGCATAATGTTTTTGAATTATGATTAAAAATAATTATTTATAATCATAGTACTCCTTTAATCAGATAAATCATAGTTCAGAAACTATTTATTTTTGCTAAATAACTCCAAATTTGGTAGAATAAATATAATTGTGCACATTGTAGCGATAAATTAAATTAAAAAAATAAGGAGAAAAAATTATGTACAAAAAAATATTGGCACTTGTTATCACCGGATTTATTTTGTGGCCGGTAACTAGCCAGGCAGAGACTAGTTTTAGTACGTTTCAGGAATTTTCCGGTGAAGCGGCTAATGATAACGCCGGTCTTAGTGTTACGGCGGTAGGCGATATGAATGGCGATGGGTATGATGATTTTGTTACGGCCGCTACCAATAATGATAGTGGCGGAGATAATGCCGGGGCGGTTTATTTAATTTATGGTAGTAGCGCGGCGCTTACTAGTAAGGTGTTATCGGATAGCAGTGTGGTGAAATTTTCTGGCGCAGCGGCTAATGATTATGTTGGTACAGCGGCTGGCGCGGGTGATATTAATGGCGATGGGTATGATGATTTGTTAGTGAGTAATTCTAACAGTAACGATTACGCTGGTGTAGTGTATTTATTATACGGACAGGCTACTAAATACACGGCCATGTCTTTAAGCACCGCTTCATTTATTAAAATAAACGGTGAAACAGCTGGTGAGCAAGCCGGTTCCGCCATAGCCAGAGCCGGAGACGTAAATAACGATGGTTATGCTGATTTTATGATTAGTGCTTTTGATAAAGATAGTAACGCTATTGATGCTGGTGCCGTGTATTTAGTATATGGTCAAGCTACTAGATTTACCGATTTTACATTATCAAATGTTACGGCCGTACAAATAAACGGGGCTAACGCGGATGATTTTTTAGCTACCAATTTAAGCGCCGGCGATGTGAATGGTGATGGTTATAGCGATATATTACTTAGCACGTACACGCACAATAGTAATACGGGAGCCGTTTATTTACTGTATGGCCAAAGCAGCCATTTAACTAATATGAATTTAAGTAGCGCCAATTCGGTTATGTTTACCGGTGAAACAGCGGGTGATTTTACCGGCATGGATATAAGCAGTGGTGATATTAATGGCGATGGCTATGATGATATTGTAACCAGTTCAGTGCTTAATTCAGTTAATGGAGTAGCGGCCGGTTCGGTGTACATTATTTACGGGCAGGCTACTGCATTAACAACTAAAAGTTTGAGTGATACTTCAGTAATAAAATATTGGGGCGAAGCTTCGGGCGATGCGGCCGGTTCAATTGATGTGGTGGGTGATATTAACAATGATGGTTATGCTGATTTAGTAGTTGGCGCGTCACGTTATGATAACGGTAGTATGTTAGATGTGGGAGCCGTTTATGTGCTGTATGGTCAGGCGGCTGGGTTAACTGGAGGAAATTTAGCCAATAGTAATCAAAAATTTGTTGGCGAGTATGCCTATGACGGCGCTGGTGACGGCTTAAGTTCCGGCGGTGATTTTAATGGCGACGGTTTTGCCGATGTGTTGGTAACGGCCTATACACACGATACTAATTATGTAGATGCCGGTGTGGCCTATTTAGGCTATTTGTACATTGATAGCGATAGAGATGGCGTAGCCGGTACTACCGGTTTGTTCAGTGGCGCGGATTGTAATGATGAAGACAATACTGTATCAGCGAATCAGACTTACTATCAAGATAGTGATGCCGATGGTTTGGGCAATGTTAGTGTAACGTTATCTATTTGCTCCAGCACGGTGCCGGCTGGTTATGTTACTGATTTTACTGATACGAACGATACGGTAAAAGATATTACCAGTGTTATCGGCACTACTAACGGCGATATCTTAATTACTTATGTAAATGGTGATACTGCTACCATGAATGTATTTGACGATGAAATTACCGATAATGCTATTGTAACGCCTTATACCAGTAACACACAATATTATTTAGTGTTATCTGCCAATGGTAAAAAATTAGCGTTAGTGGATGTGTATACTAAAACCGTGTTGGCTACTAAGGTGTTATCGGAAAATAATAGTTACAAAAAAAATACTCTACTGTTAAAAGTGCTGCGTAAAAGAGATTTGGCTGTAATTGTTTCAAAAAAGCAAAGTAATGTATTAGTATCGCTAGTGAGAATTAATTTTACTAAAGGCACACTAAAATTAAAACACCAAATTACCTTAACCAACAAAAAAATAGTACCGGCCAGTACCATTATACATAACAAGTACATCTATTTAATGAAAAAAGACACTAAAATTAGTAAAACGTATTTTGTGAATAAGTTGTTGCAGTTGGTGAAAAAATAATTAAATTATTTTTGTACTAACATATCCCACCGCACCGTTATTATAAACATATTGAGTAACAAATAGGGTGAGCCTCCTGACGAACCCATAATGAGATCGCTAATTAATAAACCACCATAATATTGATAAAGTAATAGGAGCTAGCGCTAACGACAAAGCATTGGCCATTGCCACTTGTTTGGGATTGTTTTGATATAAATCAGCTAAAGTAACAGTAGTTACGGCAAATGGTGTAGCGGCTTCAATTAACAATACATAAGCATTTTGATCTAGTGGTACAGTAAACAATACGAGAAAAACATAACCTAACGCCGGCATGATAATAAGTTTAAAAATAAGAGTTGGCGAAACTAGTTTCCAGTGAATTTGGGTAAATTTAACCCGAGCTAAAAATGTTCCTAATAATATTAATTGTATCGGCACCAAAGCATCACCTAATGTTTTAATAGGTTGTAATATTGCGTCTGGTAAAAATACATGATTTATATTAAGTAATAAACCAACTAATACTGCATAAATTAATGGTAATTTAATTACTTTTAAAATTGATTGCTTTAAAGAATTAGGTTCACGACCTAAAAAATAAGCACCCGGGCCAGACAGAAAAATTGTATTAACTAGAATTAATAAGGTGGTCACAGCTAAAGCTTTTTCACCAAGTAAAAACAAAATAACTGGAATACCAAAATTACCATTATTACCAGCCCATGCTAAAGCGGTTATTACGCCTTGTTCTTTAAAATTATAACGAAACAGCTTGGCATATACATAAGCTATTACTATCATTACGCAATTAAGTAACACGTAAATTGCCGGAATAACAACTGTTTGCCAATTGTATTGTCCATGATAAACGCCATAAAAACCTAAAGCGGGCAAACATAAATATAAACCAATATACGTTAAAATTTTGTTGTCCAATTTAAATATTTTATCGATTATTATTCCTAACGCGATAATGATGTAAAGTTGTAAAATGATAGTGAGCATTGACATGGATGTTAATATAACATATAAATCATAGTTCAAGATATTTTCTCAATTTTATAAGTAATTTTTTTTGTGCCGGTCTGTACTGTTATTGTTTCACCAACTGTATGATTAAGTAACGCGGCACCGAGGGGGGATTGATAGGAAATAATGCCAGCGGCGGGGTTGGTTTCGCTGGAGCCGAGAATTTTATAAGTTACTTGAGCTTGATTAACAGCTAGAGTTACTGTGTGACCAATTTGTACAGTTGTAGTGTCTGATGGTTCCTCAATAATAATAGCGTGATCCACTTGATACTGTAGTTCAGTGACCGCTTGGTTTAAGCCGCGCAATCTACCTTTGGCAATTTGGTACTCCGCGTTTTCCGAAAAATCGCCGTTTTCGGCGTGTTTTTGAGTATCTTTAATGGCTTGTGGTAACGCAACAGTTTTAATGTGCTCTAATTGTTGTTGTAACGCTTTAAATTTGATGGCGGTGATTTTTAAATCAAACGTTTTAAACGTGTATTTACCGGGTTTACGATTTGGTAAGCGCATAGAATAGTATAGTAGCATAAAGTTTAGTGATGATACTAGTAAGAAAAATCTTACCAGTATCTTGACGTTATTATTGTTGCGCAGTAGGCTTAAAACATGAAAACAAAACCAACTGGCAATAACGGCAATGATTTTTTTGGTTGGGTGACAATTTCCAGCAAAGGGCAAATAGCTATTCCGGCTGATATTAGAAAACTGCTCAAGATTAAAACCGGCGAGCGTTTGTTAATTGTATTAAGAAAAGATCAAGCTGGGATTAACCTGATTAAAGCCAATGAAGTTGATAAAATATTTAGAAAATACAGTAATTAACTTTACTAACCCACCAGGCTAAACCTGGGGGTTAGTATGATTAACCCCTGGGTTTATCCCAGTGGGTTAATCAGGGGACATCTAAATAATAACTTTATAAATTTATGCAACCATCACCCTTTACGCCTATTTGCCAAAGCTGCGGCATGCCAATGAAAGCCGATAAAGACTTTGGTACTAATCAAGACAAAACTATCAATCAAGAATACTGCACGCATTGTTATCAAGCCGGGCAATATACTGCGCCAGATATTACTTTAGACCAGATGACCAAAGGTTGCGTAGGTATTATGACGCAATTCGGTGTACCAGAAATGCAAGCCAAACAGCAAATGGAAACGTTATTACCAACTTTAAAACGCTGGAAAAGATAATTAATAACATAATCCTATTAACCCCCCGGGTTTATCCTGGTGGGTTTATAAAAAACTATGCAACTCAACAAAACATTCTATATCGATTTGTTTGGTTATAGAAATAATAAAAAATCAATATGAACATTCTTTCACAACTTTCATCACAAGTAGGGGATATAACCGAAACTGCTAATCAAAAGGTAGCGGCTAAATGCTTAAAACAACCAGCGTTACTAAAAGATATTGCTAAAGGTTTAATAGATGCGAATCAAAAACTAATTGGGGATACTGCTGAAATAATGACCATAGTGGCTGAACAAAAACCAGAGTTAATTAAACCATTTGCTCAACAAATTATCCCATTATTGGATCATAAGTATACGCGGGCTCGTTGGGAAGCGGCTCATTCTTTATCTTATCTGGCTACTTATGTTCCTAAAGAAATTGGAGCCATACTACCTAAATTAAAAGGCATTGCTATTTTAGATGACAGTACGATTGTGCGCGATTATACTACTTGGACGATTGCCAATTATGCACAAACTAGCAAAACCGCTGCTCATGCCGCAGTTGATGCACTGGCTATCATTTTAGATCAATGGAAAGACAAACAAGCCGCTAAAGTGATTCAAGGTTTTATTTATGCAGTTAAGCAAGATAAAACATTACTACCAAAAGTACAAAAATTAGTGAAGCCTTATGAAAAAAGTACCAAAGGAGTGGTGAAGAAAGTGGTGAAACAATTTCAGACGGTAATAAAAAAATAATTACTATGAAACAAATTAACATTACAGTACTGCATACAGAATTAGATCAATTTGATAACAGCCAATCTGGCTTTAGTTTATTAATTGAAACAGAAAACAAAAAAATATTGTTTGATACATCTTTTGGAAACGATGTAAATAATAATGCTAGTAAAGACAAAATCGATTTAGATAATGTTGATACTATCGTGTTAAGTCATAATCATTGGGATCATACTGGTGGTTTAGAGACAATTAATTTTCAAAAAACTACTCAGTTAATTGCACATCCATTATGTTTTGAGCCAAATTTAGTGGCCGGCAGGGGAAATATTGGTTGTCCCGTATCATTAACTGAGTTACAAAAAAAATTAACAGTCACGTTAACTAAAACGCCATATTGGTTGCAGCCGGATAACATAGTTTTTCTTGGAGAAGTACCACGTAAGTATCCGACTAGTGCCACAGGCCATCTATTAGATGATTCAGCGTTGGTGATTAAACATGAAAAAGGTTTGATTATTATTACCGGCTGTTCGCATGCTGGAGTAGATAACATTGTAGAATATGCCAAGCAAGTTTGTAACGAAACTAAAATTTATGCGGTAATCGGTGGATTTCATTTATTTAATCAAATACAAACAGATAATATTATTCATTATTTAAAACAGCAACAAATTGCTAAGTTATATCCAGGGCATTGTTTGAATGATTATGCGTTGGAACAGTGTAAAAAAATTGGTGGTGTAAAATTAAAAACACTACAAAAGATTAATTTGTAAAAAATGAATTATTTATTTTATTTTGCTCAAATATTGCAATAATTTTATCACCAGTGGTATATACATGGTAGCTTGAGCGGCGTAGGAAGCGGTATCTAATGTTTTAGGTGGTTCGAGTGGTTCGCCGATTTTTGGTAATACTTTTAATGTATATGGTTCAATTGGAGTGGACAAAAAGGTGCCGAGCTTACCAAGGGTAGAATAAGTACTGTTAGTATTATGATTAGCTAATAATCGATCGATTTGTTCATTAAACGTATTTGATAATAGTTGCTTATTTTGTTCACAGAACCGTTGAAATTGAGTAAACTCACCGTGATTTAACCAGAATCCACCACAAGTTCGACAACTTTCTATTTTAATATCTTTGGGAAAATTAATATCAGAAAAAGCTAATAATGGAGCGTGATCAATTGGACAGTATAAAGTAGCGTCTGCGTGTGTGGCAGCTGGTGAGAAGGTGGTTGTATTAGCTGGTTCTATGTTTTTAGCAGTACCAGCTTTAGCGCGAAATAATTCTGAGGCATCGAACCAAATACCGTTACATTTAGGGCATTGATCGATAGTTAACGATTGTCCATAATGCGATTCAATTTGCACGGATTTCATTAATAAGTTACATTGTGGACATTGCATAATAAATATTATATTACTTAAATCGCAGTACAGCAATATGGTTGAGTTACGGCGCACCCGGACATTGACAGACCGTTAGAAGCATGTTAATAATGATGATATTTTATTATTAATTGACGCACTATTTATATGGAGCAAAAATCATCTGTCGTTAAGGCACCGGGATTTTTAAAACGCGATAATTATTTGATATTAAAATATATTATTTTTGGCATTGTTTTTAGCCTGGTTATTTTGATATTTAGTTTGAGTATGTCTGTAGTAGCTAAACAGCGACAGGCTATTAGTGTTAATAATTATACTAGAACTAACCAGATATACAGCGGCCCGCTCACGCAAAATTCTCCCAGCATCGATGCTTTATCGGAAAACAGCGCTATTTACAAAGACAAGGCGCTTAGTTATCAAGTGGCTAAAAATTATGCCGAAAACACTTCTTTGGTAAAAACAACTGGCCAGGTAGTAATGCTGGCGGATTTTGTTAAAAAAGGTTTGGTCTATCAGCCAACTTATAAAACAGAATTTAACGCGGCGTATGAATTAAAAAACGATCTAGCCGAAGATAGCGCGGTGGAATTTTTCTTTCCTTTTCCAGTTAACACGCAGTTATCAGAAATTAGCCATGCCAAATTGTTGGTGAATGGTCAGGAAATTAGCAATGCCAAGGCTAATACAACCAATGTTACAGGCACGGCTGATGCAATGACGCAAGGTTTAAAATGGGAGGGCGTTATTCCGAAACAAAGTACAGTAAAAATAGAAGTTAGTTATAATACAGTTGGTTTGTCGCAATTTAGTTACGTTGGTATTGAGAATCCCAAAGGAGCACAAGACGTTGATTTTACTTTAACTATCAAGGGCATCAGATCTTATGATATTGAAAACGGTTTATCGGTAGATAAACGCGAGTTTGGCGACAATTCGGTTGTATTGCAATGGAACAAGCAAAATTTGTATTCATCGCCGAGGATTTCGGTTAGTGTGGGCGATAAATTAAATCCATCTACCCAAGTTTCGCGCATATACTGGGTAATGGCGCCGCTATATATTGTAGCCATCTCGATTTTATTGTTCTTGGCTTACCGCTTTGGAAAAAAAATGCGTATTTTCGACATGCTAATAATAACAGTGTTGTACGTTTTGTATTTTCCGTTCGTGCATTATCTTTCCAGTTTTACCATCGATCCAACCATTGAAGCGTTAAGTATCTTTAAAAATGTTGGATATTTTTCCATGCCGCTTTATGGCGCTTTTGCCATGGCTTGGTTGGTAATTGGCGGAATGTTATTTTATCTATTCGCTCGTTTATCAAGCTTGAAGTTTGCTCTGAAATTTATTTTACCGGCTTTAGTGTTGTTTTTAGGATTTTTTCCGTTGGTTTTAACGGTGCCGGAATATTCAATACTATTAACCTTAATTGGGGTAATTGCTTTGGTAGCGATTATCATTCAAAGCCGGCTGCAAATTCATCAACAAAATACTACGTAGTAAATATTATTATTGACCGTTTTCTTACACTGGGTTATAGTACGGAAGCTGAATATTTATAGATATTATTCAGCCCTGGGCAGGTGGCGGAGCGGTCAATCGCACTTGGCTGTAAACCAAGCAGCCTCTGGCTTTCGGGGGTTCGAATCCCTCCCTGCCCACATTAATACATCCTCTTTACCATCTTCCTTAGTTAAGATACAATAACGTTACTAAACATAACTTGTTTTATTATGTCTAAAACCGTTGTTACTATTATATTAGCTTTCCTAATTGTATTAGGAGTAAGCGTAGTATTATATAGTTATTCGCGACCGGTATTGGCTCCGGGAGAAAATATTAATCAAAATAGCAACCAAATTGTTAATGATAACATTAATAATAATGTAAATGGTCTGGCAGACAATAGCGTAAATATATTTTTAGTAGCATTGGAAGATAATGGCAAAACCGGGGAATTAATTGGGTGTGGCGATAGTTTAGTAGCAGTTGATGTATCGGCACCGTCTTTGCCGGACACTTTTAATCGTGAATTAACGCAGGAAGAAAAAGTTAAATTAGCCTTGGAAAATTTGTTAGCCATTAAAGAACGTACATATGGCCAATCTGGTTTGTATAATGCTTTATATCAATCTAGTTTAACAGTAAAGAGCGTTGTTGTTACTGCAGGATTAGGTTATCCAGTTCCAATAGGGGTAATTAGCGTAGTATTAGAAGGATCTTTTCAAATGAATGGTGCTTGTGATAATCCACGCACTAAAGCGCAGTTAGAACAAACGGTTAAAAATCAGCTGGTTGATGATGTTAAGGTGGTGATTACTGTAAATAGCAAACCATTAAATGATGTATTATCTGGTAAAAGTGAATTATAAAGTTATGATTGATAAAACACTCATGCAAAAACAACTTAATCACTGTTTAACTGAAACAAATTTTGTTGGTTTAGGAAAAAAAAGACAAGGGAAAGTGCGTGATAGTTATGAACAAGCTGATAAAATGATTTTAATTACTACCGATCGGCAATCGGCCTTTGATCGGATTTTAGCCAGCGTGCCCTTTAAAGGGCAGGTGTTAAATGAAGTGTCCGCTTATTGGTTTGAACATACTAAAGATATTGTGCCAAATCATGTGCTTGCTGTGCCGGATCCAAATGTTACGGTGGCTAAAAAATGTACTGTGTTTCCAGTGGAGTTTGTGGTGCGTGGGTATTTAACCGGAGTAACCGATACAGCGGTGTGGACAGCTTATGCCAAAGGGGAGCGGGAATTTTGCGGTAATATATTACCTGAAGGCATGGCCAAAAATCAGCCGTTTGCCGAACCGATTATTACGCCTACTACTAAAGATGATAAACATGATGAAAAAATTTCTGCCACAGAAATTGTTAAACGAGGCTTAATGACTCAAGCCGATTGGAATACTTGTGCTGATATTGCTTTAAAATTATTTAAACGCGGCCAGGAATTAGCCAAGCAACACGGCATGATATTAGTAGACACTAAATATGAATTAGGCAAAGATGCTAACGGTGTTATTACCTTGGTAGACGAAATTCACACACCAGATTCGTCGCGTTATTGGATTGCTAATACGTATGAAGAACAATTAGCTAATGGTCAAGAGCCAGCCAATATAGATAAAGAATTTTTAAGATTATGGTTCAAATCACACTGCGATCCATATAAAGATAAAGTACTACCAGAAGCTCCCGCTGAATTAGTTACCGAATTATCAGCTAGATATATTCAGTTATATGAAGCCATTACTGGTAAAGATTTTATGTATCCAGATATTAATCAAGCAATCAATGAACGTATTGAGCAGAATTTAAAAAATTATTTTTAATAATATGAACCACCCACCATTAGTTAGCATTATTATGGGCAGTACATCAGATTGGCCAACTATGCAGGCGGCCGCCGAAGTGTTAGATGAATTAGAAATTTCTTATGAAAAAAAAGTAGTATCAGCGCATCGGACGCCGGATTTAATGTACGAACATGCCAAAACGGCGCATGAACAAGGCATTGAGGTAATTATCGCCGGTGCCGGTGGAGCAGCGCATTTACCGGGCATGACAGCTTCGTTAACTACTTTGCCAGTAATTGGCGTACCGATTGAAAGTAAAACATTACATGGAGTGGACTCGCTATTATCGATTGTACAAATGCCTAAAGGGATACCGGTAGCAACTGTGGCTATCGGCAATGCGCGTAATGCTGGGCTATTAGCGGCTAGAATATTAAGTATTAAATATCCAGAAATTGCCCGGGCCTTAAAAGAGCTGGCCAAAAAAACCGCTGAAGAAGTTAAGCAAGCTAAGATATAATGCCATTATTACCAGGCACCACAATTGGCATGTTAGGCGGCGGACAACTAGGCCGCATGTTTGGTTACGCGGCTAAGCGGTTGGGTTATAACGTAATTACGCTGGATCCAACGCCAACTTGCCCAATGGCGCAAGTAGTAGATGAGCAAATTGTAGCGGCTTATGATGATGTTAACGCCGCTAAAGAACTAGCTAAACGTTGCCAAGTTATTAGTTATGAATTTGAAAATGTGGCTGTAAAATTAGTCGATACCATTACTGCTACAACACCGGTGTATCCCGGCGCCAAAGCATTAGCTGTTTCTCAACACCGCTGGCGCGAGAAAGATTTGTTTAAAAAATGTTCCATTCCCGTTACGCCGTTTTATCAAGTAGCTACGGAAACAGATTTAGAGCAAGCCGAAAAAACCATTGGTTATCCGGCCGTGTTAAAAACGTGCCAGTTTGGTTATGACGGTAAAGGGCAGTATGTGATTAATAATACCAACGAAGCTAAAACCGCTTTTACTAAACTTAATAAGCAAGAATTAATTTGGGAAAAGAAAGTAGATTTTGTAAAAGAAATTAGTGTTATTTGTGTGCGTGGGCAAAATGGTGAAACTGTAACTTATCCTGTTTCAGAAAATATTCACGTGAATAATATTTTAGATATTACTATTGTGCCGGCCAGAATTTCCAAATCCTCTACCCAGCAAGCGCACGATATTGCTAAAATGATTGCCAAAGAGCTGGATATTATTGGCACGTTTTGTGTGGAATTATTTGTTTTAGCCGATGGCACAGTCATGGCCAACGAAATTGCCCCACGGCCGCATAATTCCGGGCATTATTCCATTGAAGCCTGTTATTGTTCACAGTTCGAAAATCAGTTGCGCGCTATTTGCGGTTTGCCACTAGGGTCTCCAGATTTACGCTATGGCACGGCCGTAATGATAAATATTTTAGGCACCGGTACCGGTAATACTTTAAGTGGTGTTGATCAATTAATGAACAATAAAAATGCTTACTTACATTTATATGGCAAAGCCGAAGCTAAAGCCGCTCGCAAAATGGGTCACTTTACAGTAATTGGCGATGATATAGAAACATTATTACAGCAGGCGCAAGAGATTAGAAAAAATTTAAAATGGGTATGAATATTATTACGATCATTGGTACGTTAGCCGCCGGTTGCACAACCATATCGTTTTTACCGCAAGCGATTAAAACTATCAAAACTAGAGAAACTAAAGATATTTCTTTGTTGATGTATGTATTGTTTATTATTGGTATTACCCTGTGGTTAGTGTACGGTGTATTATTACACGAATGGCCGATTATTATTGGTAATAGTATTACGTTTGTTTTAGCGTTTATTGTGTTGAGGTTGAAGATTAAGCATGGATAAGTATAAATAAAAGTGCTAAAATGCAAGCACTTAATTTAACGCAACTATGCTTTTATAGATCTTGGAGGTTAGGTCAATAAAATCATGGTTAGGTAACTATTAAAACCTATGACCAATGCTAGTACAACTACGAAAATTGCCTTATTTCAAGGCAAAAAAATCCGACGAATTTGGAATAACGAACAAGGTAAGTGGTACTTTTCAATAGTTGACATTATTTTTGTACTTACCGAAAGTGCTAATCCAACAGATTATTTAAAAAAATTGAGAAAGAGAGATGCTATTCTCAGTAATTACCTGGGGACAAATTGTCCCCAGGTAGAAATGTATACTAAAACTGGGAAAAAAAGAAAAACATTAGCTGGCACTCCAGAACATTTGTTAAGAATTATTCAATCCGTTCCTAGTCCAAAAGCCGAACCAATTAAGCTGTGGTTGGCACGAGTAGGTTACGAGCGTATAGAAGAAATGAGCGATCCGGAAAAAGCGCTCAATCGGAGCCGGGATTATTGGCAAAAAATGGGCCGGAGTCAAAAATGGATTCAGCAAAGAATGATGGGACAGGAAATTAGAAACAAACTTACAGATTACTGGAAAAATAACGAAGTAACTAAGCAAGATGAGTATGCAATATTAACGAATATCATTCACCAAGAATGGAGCGATTTATCAGTAACGGAGCATAAAAGTTTAAAAAAATTAAAAAGAGAAAATTTGCGCGATCATATGACGGACGCTGAATTAGTGTTTACAGCCTTAGCAGAACTTTCTACGCGCCAGATTGCGGAAACCATGCAAACAAAAGGTTTGGTAGAAAATAAAGTTCCAGCAAAGAAAGGTGGCAGAATTGCTAAACATGCTCGGTTAGAATTGGAACAAAAAACCGGTAAAAAAGTAGTAACCGGGAATAATTTAAAATTAAAGTGAAAGCTTTGGAGCAAAATAAATTAGCTAGCAACATTTGGAAATTTTACTTGCTAGAAATATTATCTGGCATGTTTTTTAGCGTGCCGGTGATTGTGTTATTTTGGCAGGCCAATGGTTTAAGTGTGCAGCAAATTTTATTGTTGCAAGCGATATTTTCTTTTGTGGCTTTGGTATTTGAAATACCCACTGGCTATTTTGCGGATATTTATGGAAGAAAAAAATCATTGTTATTGTTCGGTATATTATTTGCTGCTGGAATATTAATGTATAGTTTCGGGCACTATTTTTATCAATTTGTTCTATTAGAAATAATCTTTGGCTTGAGCTTAGCCTTTTTATCTGGGGCGGCCGAAGCGTTTGTGTATGATACGTTAGTAGATTTGCACCAACAGCAATATTTTAAAAAAATTTGGGGCAAGGGCATGGCTTATGGCATGGTGGCCATGGCGGTCTCCAATATTATCGGCGGATTCATAGCCCAATATGATCTACGTTATCCATTTTATGCTTCGGTGCCGTTTTTTACTTTGTTAATTCCAGTGGCATTATCATTACATGAACCGCATGCCAAAAAACCAATTATACAAAAAGACTATTTAAGAATTTTATGGCTGATTATTAAAACAGTATTTACTCAACAAAAAAAGCTACGTTGGTTGATTATTTATGCCGGTATTATTTTTTCTTTTAATCAAACAGCGTTATGGTTGTATCAGCCTTATTTTAAATTAATCAAGCTAGACATTGTTTATTTTGGAATAGTATTTGCTAGTTTTCAATTAGTCGCGGCGGCGGCTTCAAAATATTCTCATAAGCTAGAACATATTTTAGGTGGACGTTATTCATTAATATTATTAGTAGTTTTGTTAGTTATTAGTTACTTGCTCATGAGTAATTTTGTTTTCCTGTTTAGTTTTTCATTTGTATGGTTACAGCAATTCGTGCGTGGTTTTGTCGACCCGGTGATGGCTGATTATATTAATAAATTAACAGAAACACATATTCGAGCCACAGTTTTGTCTGTAAAGGGCATGATTGAAAAAATATTATATTCTATATTATTAATTTTTGCCGGCTGGTTTACCAATATTTTTTCTTTAACGCAAACATTAGGTTTGTTAGGTATTTTGGTATTATTAGTAGGTAGTGCGGTTTTATTTATACTGCATAGAACTAAAGTAGTGTAATAGCGAATAAAGTGGTAAAATTGAGCTAAGAATATTTTAAAACTATATGGAAAAAAGAGATCTTAGAATAGAATATCCACCTACATTAAATATTGATCGTTCGCGATTTGCTCCAGATGTAGACATAAATAATTTTCTTGAGTCTTTAAAAGCACTGCAAGTTTCTTGTCCTTGGGGAAATCTTAAAAGAGGCGAAGGCATGACACAATATCCCGATATGCCGGATCTTAATGTAATTCCTTATATACCATTAGGATTAGTAGTAGGTAGTGGGCACTCTAAAAGAGAAGGAGAAGATCAATCGGTGGCTTTAGCAGATGAATTTGGAAAGTTAATATACAGCGATATTGTCGATCCTCAACTAATGTCAGATAATTATGTTCGGCTGGATTTGACCGACCCTCCTAACGTACACCTGTTTGGTTTTAAGGTTCATGCCATAGTGAGTATTGGAGTTTTTACTTATGATGGTAGCGGGGTTCATTTTAAAGACAAGGCAAATGAGTTAGCATCAGCCATGGCATTAAATAATATGTTAATGCCAGGGGGAATTATCGCTAATGATGATTTTAATCGTATGTTTAATTGTATGCGATTCGAGGATATTTTTTTAAAAAGATTAGGCTTCGAATTGGTGAAAAATAATTATTGGGGTATTATTTTACAAAAGCCATTTTAAAAATATTCATGATGTATTTAACACAAAAAAATTAATTAATAACAATTTGGTCAGACAATAAAAAGTAGTATAAATAACATTTTTTTGCTATACTAAAAGCACTTATGCCAACATTACAAAATTTATTAGCAGAAATTAATCGGTTATTGATAGCTTATTTAGCTAAGCGGCCGTT
>Ga0172379_10003996_pt1 | contig 22538 bp, 21 predicted proteins | sample GrowelOW334metaG_FD_119756 | JGI IMG/M metagenome (GOLD analysis project Ga0172379, IMG submission 119756) | Groundwater microbial communities from an aquifer near a municipal landfill in Southern Ontario, Canada - Groundwater well OW334 metaG | ecosystem: Environmental > Aquatic > Deep... | reverse complement strand
GCTCCTTGGTTAGAATGGGCGTAATCCACCTCAACTTCTCCTCCTGGGTTGATTTGGGCATAGTTTTTGACATATACCCCCAGATTATCATGAAAGTGCAATATGTGTGTGCACATTACCACTGTCTATTGACTTATTTTGTTTTTCGTATTATGATACAGACTTGTTCCTTTCTAAAATTATTAATAATCTAAGGAGTTTTATGCCGTTGTCTATGTCTCCAGCAGCAGGTTTATATGATACTACCGTTGAAGAATTTGTTAAAGATTGTGATGTTTTTGTTTCTGATTACCGAAAGGTTAATTCTGGCAACTTATCTCATTATGTTATGAATATGTGTTTAGCCTTAAAACTACTCCACCTTACTATGCGAGCGCGTAGTAAACAAAACCTTTCCCACATAGATCAGCTTATTAGTGAATCTAAACAGCTATCAATGACTATGTGGACTGGTAACGCTAATGTTACCTTACGATATATTATTAATAATATCAAAAATTCAAAAGAATTGGCTATTGCCTAAAAAAGAGAACCTCAACTAGAGGTTCTTTATTTTTGTAAAATTTTTATAGCCATTTTTTACTTTTAAACCAGGTCAACATTCCCAAGCTCACAACAAGCATTAATCCTAAAAGTATCCAAAAACTATTGGGATCATCAACTAGGGGCATGTATTTTGTTCTCATGGTAAAGATGGCGGCTAGCAGGGTCAGCGGAAAAACAATAACCGAAATAATAGTTAAAGTTTTCATGATATCAGTCATACGGTCGTTTAAGAGTGAGGAGTTCGTGCTATTTAGAGCTTCAATTGTTTCTTTTTGATTATCGAGAGATTCCCAAATGCGTTTGGAGTGTTCTACTAGTTCGATGTAATGTTTTTTTATTTCCACGCTTGGCACTATAGAGCTTCTAAGACCCATTAACTTTTGTAAAATATTTTTGTGGTTTTGGAAAATTTTTCTAATGTTGATAATGTTGTGACGCAGGTTTAAAATAATCCCGACAGCCTTTTTTTGTTCATTGGAAAAAATAACACTCTCTACTTGGTCGATTTCTGTGGTATTGCGATCTAAAATTAGATAGCAAGATTTAATGAGAGGATCTAGGATTTCCGCCAGCAAGATGGCGGAAGAAGATTTTTTATAAGATTCTAAAGAAATCGCATCTTTTTTACAAAGATTAAAAAAATTAGTTAATGCTGGTAAGTTGTCATTATGTAGAGTAATAATAAAACCGTGGCCAATGAAAAAATCCACCTCAGCCGCTTTAATTCTTTTGCCATTAAAAGTAGGGAAGTGGAGAATCAAAAAAACATATTTAGTTTCCTCCATGACCATGGGGCGTTGAGAAAAACTGGTAGCCGTAGCCGCTTGAATATGCTCCATGTTAAAACCATAACGACGGCGAATATATTCCAATTCACTTTTACCGGCACTGACAATATTGTACCACTCAATTTTATTATTGGTGACCGGATTATTTATGGTTAAGAGTTCAATTTTTTTACTAATCCTCCTATAAGACATATTGGTTGTATTATATCATAAATAGGTTGTGAAAGTAAAAGTTTGGTGCTACAATCAATCATTATGAAATAAAAACAAAACTATGGACAACAACGAACAAAATTTAGAAGTTCAAAATTTAGCGCCTCTAGAAGGTGCTTTGCCTGTTGAGAGGGAAAACCCAGAAGAGACCATCTCTTCCTCCTTCGCTAAATCTTCGGAGGACGAGCAAGTGCGCATTGATGCTCTCTTAGCACACGACATAAAAGCTGATGTTGTTAATCTCGGACAAATTGAGAACTTAGAATCAATTAGTCCTGAAGCGCCAGTAGCTGATAAGACGGCAGAGGTTAGCGATAGTTTTACTTTATCTAAGAGTAAAATTTTAATGATTAAAAAAATTGCGCAAAATTTGCGAGATAGCGCTAGTCAATTAGTAGAATTATTATCCATAGTAGCTGAAGATGAAGTTAAAATTAAAACCGGTCAGCTGGGCGAAGTACAAAGAGAAGGCGCCGCCTCCGCTTCTATCTTCGGCGAGCCAAGGCAAAGTGAAGGTAGTGTGGTTGAAGGAGTCTTTGATGGAGAAAAAATGGTAGGGCCTGACGGTAAGACTTATGTTGTGCCAGTTAACTACGCCTCTAAATCTCGATTAGTGGAAGGGGATACTTTAAAATTAATCATTACTGATACAGGAACTTTTATTTACAAGCAAATCAATCCGATAGAACGCCGTCGTCTGGTTGGCACTTTGGACGAAGGAGATAATGGCGAATATTATGTCATTGCCGACGATCGCCGTTGGCGCGTTTTGCCGGCGAGCATTACTTACTATAAAGGGGAGACGGGAGATGAAGTGGTTATTTTGATACCCAAAGCCGGTATGTCTCGTTGGGCGGCCGTAGAAAACGTCGTAAAACGTTGAGTTCATAAAGTTCATAAAGTTCATAAAGTTCATAAAGTTTGTAAAGTTTTTATTAAATATCTTTACAAATTATCGACTTTGTGGGCTTTTATTTTTATCTTGCTTTCTTGTTATAAGTCGCTTACAATACAAGTGACAAAATTCTTAAAGTGCGCCAGTTTTATTGGCTGTTAATAACTTTATAAACTTTTCACTTTTAACTTTATAACTCTTTGTATGGCTACACTATATCGCAAATATCGTCCCCAAAAGTTTGAACAAGTTGTGGGGCAAAATCACATTAAATTAACCTTGGAACACGAATTAAAAAGTGGGCAATTGGCTCATGCTTATTTGTTTTGTGGTCCGAGGGCCGTAGGTAAAACCACTTTAGCTCGAGTTTTGGCTAAATCTTTGAATTGTTTAGAGAGAAAAGTAGGTGAGGCTGAACCTTGTGACCATTGCACAGCTTGCCAGGATATTGTGGCGGGTAGAGCTATGGGTATTATTGAAATTGATGCCGCCAGTCATACTGGTGTTGATAACGTTCGAGAAAATGTCATTGCCAATGCGCGGGTGACGCCGGCTAGTTTAAAATATAAAATTTTCATTATTGACGAAGTTCACATGTTGTCGGGAGCAGCTTTTAACGCTTTGCTGAAAATCATGGAAGAGCCTCCGGAATTCGTGGTGTTTGTGTTGTGCACCACCGAAGTCCATAAAATACCCACCACCATAATTTCACGCTGTCAGCGTTTTGATTTTAAAAAAATTAGCGTAACAGATATTGTTAAGAAATTAGAATTTATGGTGCGAGCCGAAAAGGTAGAAGTGGAAGCAGGCGTATTAGAAGCGGTAGCTCGTTATTCAGGTGGACATATGCGTGACGCGGAAAGCGCTTTAGGTCAAATTTTGTCTTTATCAGAGGATAAGAGCGGTCATTTATCAGTTAGCAGTGCGGATGCCACTTTAGTTATCCCCAGAAATGATATTAGTGAAGTTATGAGTTTGTTGGAGCTCATGGCGAAAAAAGATGCTAGTGGTGCGATTGATTTAATTAATCGCGTCTTATATGACGGCTTTGATTTAAAAGTTTTTGTGGCAGATACTTTGGAAATTTTACGCCAAGCTTTACTTATAAAAATTAATCCTCAATTAATAGCGTCCTTAGGTGTGGATTTAGGTGAAAGTCTAGAGGCGCGCTTAATTGAGGTTATTTCTGGGCTCAACGTGAAAGATTTGATTAGAATTTTAGAAAGAATGATGCGCGTCCAACAAGAACTAAAAGATACTGCCATTATTCAACTGCCGTTAGAAATGGCAGTAGCAGAATTATGCCTAGAAACTTTAGCACCCGTATCAGTCAGTCAACCGATTTTAGTTACTGCCAACACCACAACGTTAGCGCCACAAAGTGTTAGGGCTAGTGGTACGGGAAATGTTTTGAGTTTAGCTGATGTACAAGCTAAGTGGAACGAATTTTTAATTAAAGTTAAAAAAATTAACCACTCCATGTCTTTTGTGCTAAAAGTTTGTCAGCCAGTTAGTGTGGAAGGGCGAACAGTTTGTTTGGCTTTTAGACATAAAATTCATAAAGACCGTATTGGTGAAACCGAAATTAAAAGAATGGTAGAGGAAGTGTTAAAAGAAGTTTACAATGAAGATTTAATGATTATTACGACCATAGATGAGAATATTGCGATAGCTGAAAATTTAGATTTAATTGACAAAAACACTCTTTTATCTAATAATGAAGCCGAAGCCGTGATAAAAAACGAGCCAAACGACGAAGCTATTAATAATATTTTGAAAAACTTCGGTGGTAAAATTGTCGGCTAGGAATTGCGTAACGCATAAAATTTTGCTTAAAGCTCGGGAGTCGCCCGCCTGCCCTGCCTGCGCAGGCAGGGCAGGCAGGTCTAATGGTAGTCGCCTCATTGGCGACCCGCCGGAAAGGCGGGGACAATATACATTTTGCGAGATCGTCTAATGGTAGGACATCGCCCTCTGGAGGCGAGTATCTTGGTTCGAATCCAAGTCTCGCAGCATTATGTGGTTTGTTTATGTGTTAAAAAGCATTACACACAATTGGTACTATGTTGGCAGTACTAATAGATTAGATGCGCGAATCAAAGAACATAATAATGGAAAAGTAAAATCAACAAAACCATACAAACCTTTTATTTTTATATTTACTAAAATATTTGATCTTGAGGAAGAAGCACGTGCCTATGAGAGAAAATTAAAAGATTGCAGGATAGAAAAAGAAAAAATTATTAAAGAATATCTAATTAAGACTGACCTGTTTATCTAGCTTCCCTGCCTGCGCAGGCAGGGAATCCTGGTTCCTGAGCCATGAAACGGATAAGTCAAACCAAAACACTTCATATCGTTATGAGGTGTTTTGTTTTATTTGGTTCCAGTCTTTTCTTTCGTATAATATTTATGGTATAATTTAAGTAATAGCTATGATGATATCTTTGGCTATTATTAATTATAATTTTTATAATTTTGTGAAGTTAAATAAGGGTTTTACCCCGTTAAATAATTCTCGAGCTAGGAATTCAGCGAGGTTTATTATACCAAATTTTAAGAGCTCTCGCCTTGTTACGAAAAATTTAACGGGGTTTACAATTATTGAACTTTTGGTAGTCATCGTAGTTATCGGGATTTTGGCCACCTTGGCCGTAATTTCTATTAGCAATGTCAGACAAAAAGCTAAAGATGCTAGACGAGTATCGGATATTAAACAAATTAGGACGGCTTTGGAATTATACAAAAGCCAGAAAGATGTTTACCCTAGCACCTTAAATGATTTAAAAGATAGTAATAATGTTATTATGAGTTTAGTGCCTGATAATCCTGATAATGGTGCTTATGGATCTGATAGTGTTTGTACGGGAGGGTCCTATGAATATAACAAGGTAGGTGATTCCTATACCATAAAATATTGTTTAGCCGGCAAGGTGTCGGAAATTCCGGCTGGTTGGTGTATTGCCACTCCCGACACCATGTGTTCACCCCCGCCACCCCCCAGTCCTTTTGGTAGCGGAACAGACGGCAACCTTATCGTTAATTCCGTTAATACTTATAATGTTAATACTCAAAATAACCCAGCCACGACTCGAACTTGTAGCGACGGCGGAGACGCTGTCGGCTACAAGGTCAGTGGTATTAGTGGTAGTATGGTTACAATCGATACCACTTATTTATCGGGTATAGGAGCCGGTTGCTTGGTCGCTGGTGATGAAGTTTTAATTATTGACTTGCAAGGCGCTCTTGGCGACATTGCCAATGTGGGTAAATATGAATTTGCTAAAGTGGTTTCGGTTAGCGGAGCTCAAATTACCCTAGAATCAGCGCCTAGTATGGTTTATGGTTCTTCGCAAAAGATTTTAATACAAAGAGTTCCTCAATATGAAAATTTAACGGTTGATGGCACTTTAACAGCCAATGCTTGGCACGGCGGAGCGGATTGGTTTAACCAACCAGGAGGTGTGGTGGCTTTTAGGGTTCATGGTATTCTTAGTGGTAGTGGTAAGATTGATATGTCTGGGAAGGGTTATGCAGGTGGTCCATATGCTAATCCACCAAACGTCAACTATGCATCTGATCCGGGTGAAGGACTAATTGGTGGTTCAGTATCCACTAACGGCTACTCCATTGTTGATAGTTATTGTACTTATCAGGAAAATATTGGCGGTGGCGGTGGCGGACAGCACGCCCAATATTATGCTGGCGACGGAGGTGGAGGTGGAGGTTATGCCAATAACGGAGATACAGGAGAAAAGGATACCTCTGGATCTGATAGTGGATCATGGACATGCAATTGCGTTTTTGCGGGACATTCTTTGCCAGTATGTTATCGCTATCCGGGCGTTGGCGGGTATGCTTATGGACAAGCTAATTTGAACACGATTTTTATGGGAGCTGGCGGAGGAGCTGGCGGAAGAGACGAAGGAACAGCATTTGGTGATACTGGTGGAAATGGTGGCGGAATAATTTTAACTTATGCAGACATTGTTAGTGGAAGTTTATTGTTTTTAAGTGATGGAAAAAAAGGCACCGAGTATGGGGACGGATTATCTGGTGGTGGAGCCGGTGGTGGAGCCGGTGGTAGTATTTTAGTTAAGGCCAAACAAATCAGCTCGGCCACAACCTTAAATTCAAATGGTGGGCCAAAAACTATTACCTCTGGTTCTAATTATGGAGGCAACGGTGGTGATGGTTCCGTGGGCAGAATAGCTATTTATGATTGTGATAGTTATTTCGGTGGCGATAGCTGGCCAGTAGTTTATGTCGGAGCGTTGACTGGGACTGATTGCAGCGCTCCCTTTAGTCCCATTAGTCAATGTAAATTCACACCCGGACCAATAGCTTATTGGAAATTTGATGGTGACTACACTAATGATGGCTCTACAGCATTAGGAACACCAAGTACTGTTAGTGTCACTTATGATCCGTCAGATTCTAAACGAGGTCAATCAGCTGTTTTTAATAGCTTATCAAATTCTCATATTGATTATGGCAATGTTTTAAATTTAGGTACAAATAGTCGAACCGTAACTTTTTGGATGAAAACTAACTCAAACACGGCCGGAATAATCGGCAAAGCTTTTTATGGAAATAGTTCTGGACGATGGTGGGTTTCAACCGATTATTCTGCGCCCCCTCCTGCTCCCCAAGGAATGGCTGGAGGCATACAGTCTCAGGATCTTAGTAAGGTTATTAATCCACGAGTTACAGGTGCATACAATGATAACACGTGGCATTTCGTCAGCATAGTTTGGAAACGCAACGGCTCCTTGTCTTATTATCTTGATAATGCTGTGCGTATGTCTACTCAGGACATTTCTAGTTTTAGTTTGGATAATTTAAGTAATGGTAACGCATTTCTAATCGGTGCCTATGGAAACACTTCCGGTCAATGTTGTCAGTCAGGCTATTATTTAAATGGTAAATTAGATGAAGTTCAAATTTATAACAGAGCTTTATCAAGTAATGAAATTTCTGCCCTGTATAACGCTTATCAGAACAACTGCCAGTAATAATAATTTTTAAATATTTATTAACTAAGATTAATTAAAAAAAATCCATATGAACAAAAATTTGAGAGGTAGTTGGTTGAGTCTTTGTTTGCTGCCGATAATGGCGATTTTAATTTGGGGTAGCTTTTTGGTTAATAAGGTGCAGGCGATTGATGACATAACCTTTACTAAGAGTGCCACGACCAATGTGGTTCTCACGCCATTTGCAGTAAACGATATTGCTGTTTTTGCTCTGAAAGTAAATTCGGCTCAAAATGTCTCGGTAAACACCATGTCTTTTAAGTTTAATGTTCCGGTGGGACAGAGTGTACGAAATATTCGTTTTTGGCTTGAACGCACTGTTTTACCAGTTACCCTTAAGACTTCGGCTGGTGTGTCTGTTGGCTATTACAGCACTTTACTAGCTGGTGATTATATTATTAATGCCACTTTTTCCCCAGCTCTAGCTCTTAGTGCTGGTCGTCAATACTACCTGACTATTAAGGGCTATGTGTCTGGTTCTAGAGACTATAATAAATTTGATATTGGTGTTCTAAACTATAACAATATTACTCCTAGCGCTTGTGGTAATGGTAGTTTAGATTTAGGAGAGGATTGTGATGGTTCTAATCTCAATGGTGCGAGCTGTTTATCGTTGTTGAATGCTGATACGGGTTCTCTTAGTTGCTCAAATGATTGTCATTTTGATACTAGCGCTTGTGTTGTGACGAAGTCTCCTGTAACTGTTCAACCTTTTTGCGGTGATGGAATCATTAATGTTAGCGGTGAACAATGCGACGGCTCTAATTTAAACAACAAAACTTGTGTGACACAAGGTTTCGCTAGTGGCACTTTAACTTGCAATTCCAGCTGTTTACTTAATACCTCTGGTTGTGTTACTACCCCTGTGACTGTTCAGCCTTTTTGCGGTGACGGCATTAAAAATGGTACCGAACAATGTGATGGCACTAATCTTGGCGATAATACTTGCGTAACCCTAGGCTTTGACTCAGGTACTTTGACCTGTAATCAAAATTGTCAAATTAATAGTAGCTCCTGCACTAAAACGCCTTATGTTCCACCAATCGGAGCTCTTTGTGGAAATGGCATTAAGGAACTAGGTGAGATCTGTGATGGTACCGACAATCCCTTTAGTTGTAACTCTCAGGGTTTCGTCGGTGGTACCATGGCCTGTAATAACTATTGCCGCCTAGATACCAGTGGTTGTTTGGCTGCTTCGACGCCAACGCCAGTTGTCCCGGCGAATTGTGGTAATAATATTTTAGAAGACAAAGAAACTTGTGATATCGTCAACGGAAAGCCTCAATTCGACAGTAGGTTTGGTTTTACTTGTAATAACCTTGGTTTTAATTTGGGTGGAACTTTGGGTTGTACTTATTATTGTCAGCTTGATAAATCGAAATGTGTTAACGGTCCTCCAGGTTGCGGTAATAATGTTTTGGATCCTGGTGAAGATTGCGAGGGAACTGCTTGGGCTCAGAATGGAGGCAATCAATGCTCGAGTTATGGTTATGCTTGGGGCAATGTTTATTGTATTAATTGTAAATTTAATTTTGGTGGATGCTCCAATGATACATCTCCTCGTTGTGGTGATGGCATAAAAAATGGCAATGAAGAGTGTGATTCAACTTATGTTGATAATCTCCCGAAAAAAGATTTTGGTGGAACTACCTGTCAATCTCTTGGTTTCGTCGGTGGTGATTTGAGTTGTGGTTCTTGTAAGATAATTACCGACAGTTGTCAGCGAGAAGCTAGTACTGGTCTAGTGATTACCAAGATTAAGCCTATTAATGCTTTAGCTACCTTTTCTATAAAAAATCCTACCAAAACCGACGCCTTGATTGATTTTGTTAAATTTAGTATCCAAAGATTTAATATAGGTCAAGGCAAGCCGGCTTTGAATAATTGGACGGCGAAATTCAGCTGTTCTGGAATTTATGATTCATATAAATTATTGACCGCAGGTGGCATAGATTTGGCTACTAATGGTTTTATTGGTGGCGATAAAGGGAAACTTCGTGAATTTTCTTTATATTTAAATACGCCATGGGCATTGGCGCCTGGTCAAACCTGCAACATTTCTTTGAATGCTGCTTATGTCAATGGTGGCGCATCTACAGCTCCGGATAAAATTGAATTTATTAGTGAACATCACGATTTTTCTTCTCAGAACGTAGCTAAAAGAAATGCTGACATCAATACTTTGGCAAAGTTGTTAGTGAATGCCTCTACTAGTAATACTGCTTTTACCACCTATATGAATGCGGTTGGTGGAAAAGCAAATTTGACTGCCTTTAATTACAATATAAATAATTACGCTGTTTTGTTAGCTAACCAATGTAATGGAGGTAGATTTAACCCTGATCTTTATGGTAATGCTATTGGTAATTACCTTACCTATGGTTTTAAATTCCCTAAGGATGGTTCTGTCGTTACTAATGAAAACCAAACACCTGTTGATCGTTATGAATTATTGAAAACTTGGTGCTTAAAAAACAGTGCTTGGCCAAGAAATTGGTATAATATTATTTATGAACAGGTGGTTCAAAAAGAAAAAGCTGCTGTTTTGGGAGTTAAAACTAGTGAGACTTTAGCTGAATTTTTTGACGGAGTAATTCCTAGTCTGCGAGAGCGAGCACTTATGTCTGACGACCCTAATTATACTGGAACCTACGAACAAAACGTAGCGTTATTAGCCAAATTGAATGCAGTGCTAAAGTAAGAATCAAGCATTAGAATAAAATTTAATTTTTTATGAATAACATTTCCATGGTTTGTTCTGTTTGTCATCAACCAATCTTGGAGCAATATTACTTTTGTCCAAATTGTGGACATAGTTTAAAAGAAAAATCGATGCCGGTTTCATTTATGATGCAAATCGGTCTTTATGCTTTGGCAATTTTTTTACCGCCCTTGGGTTTGTGGCCGGGCATTAAATATGCCATGAAAAATAATCCACAAGCCAGATGGGTGGGTGCTATTACTATTATTTTGACGTTACTTTCAACCGTTTTGACCATCTGGGGAATTTTTTATTTTTCCAATAGCTATCTTAGTCAAATCAGTGGATCATTGTATGGATTATAATTTTAAATTTAAAAATAACGCACAAGGATTATAAATTTTGTAAAGGTAATATAGAGAGGATTTTTTAATAAAAAAACCGGCACTTGTGTGCCGGGATTATTTTTTGTAATTTATAATTCTATTTCCAAATTATCGCTAGCCAGCAAAATATTGTCGACTATGAGATTAATTTGGTCTACTTTATGGAAACTTTGAAACGAGGTGTCTTGGCTTAAGCGTATAAAAGCCTCAAGAGCTTCCGTTAGCACCTTAGTGAGCAATGTATCATCGGTTGATTCGGGATCATGATGGGTTAACACTATTTTTTTAACTCCACAAGTTATTGCCAATTTAATGCAACCGAGGGGAGTACCATGCCCGAAACCGGCCGTCATGCGCGCATATTTATCTTCCGTGTATTGGCTATCAATAACCAACAAATCAGCTCCTGTTAGGTGCCTGCGAAAAGCAGCGGGAGTTTCCGCTAAATTTTCATGATCGGTACAAAAGACAAAAATTTTACCAGTAGGCATTTCTTCAAATCGATAGCTGATACATTCAGAATTACCATGATTGGCGCGCGCCATGCGGATAATCAAACACTCGGCTAAATCATATTGCACGTTATTGCCGAAATTTAGCTGAAGACCTTTAGCGGTTGAAGTCTTAAAAGTATCAACTGGTAAAACATGATAACCTCCTCGTGGATGGACAGCAATTATTCGGACATCAAAATCTTCTAAAGTTGTAAAAGACATTTTGGATTTAATCATCCGACTGTCCACAGGGAAGAATGGCCTATAAAAAAGATGATCCACCATCTCTTCTGGACCCAAACCCCGATCATTAGGACCAAATAAGATAATTGGTATTTGGTCAATAAAGGTGGGTGTGGACAGACTGAGACCCAAAATATGATCCCAGTGGTAGTGAGAGAAAAGTATGGTGTAATTAAGTCCTGGTTCAGCGTATGCTTTACTGGCAGGGATTAGCCCTGTTCCAGCATCAATCATAAGATGGTTGCCAATTGGCAAGCACTCAGAAAACACCTCATAGCAGGTCGTATTACCACCCATCTTAATGCTATTATGGTTAGAGATAGGAATACTACCTCTAGTTCCCCAAGCTTTAATCTTCATCGATTTATTCATTTAAATCTCCTATTAAAATAAAAAAAACAAAACTTATTCTGATTATCCATACCATAAAACAATAAGTTTTTTTTGTCAACATTAAATAAAAATCCCCTGTTAAAAGCAGGGAGTTTTTTAAGTGTTAAACCTTATCTAGCTAATTGGCGCATAAAGCATACTAAATTAGTAGGAGTTTGCTCTAAATTTCTAAACATGATATATTATACAAACAAAAAATCCGCTCAATAGTGATATTGAGAATATAAGCCTTTATTATTAATTAAAGTAAAAATTATGAACAACGACAATAAACCGGTTTTTATTGTTATTATTGCTATTCTAGTGATAGCAGTAATTTATTTGGTAGCAACTCGTAACAATGGTGCCACCAACATTCCAGCTGATAATAAGACTGTTGAACAAACTCCAGCCACAGACAAAGAAGTGGCTAAACCAAATCCAATGGAAGCGCAAATTCCTGTTGACCTAACTGATGAGCAAAAAGGTCAATTAAAGACTGGCGTTGAAGCGCATGAACCTAGGGATTTGACCTTTAATGTCACTGGAGGTAGTTTTTATTTCACTCCTAATGAAATTAGAGTGAAACAAGGTGACAAAGTTAAGATTGTTTTCACAAACGTACTCGGTACACACGATTTTGTTTTAGAGGCCTTTAATGTGCGTACTAAAATTATTAAAGATGGTGAAAGTGATACTATTGAATTTGTCGCTGACAAAAAAGGCACTTTTGAATATTATTGCTCAGTGGGTAAAGGTTATCATCGTATGAAAGGCCAAATTGGCGTTTTATTAGTAGAATAATTTTTACCAGAATAAAAAACTCCCCAGAAGCAAGAGGGGAGTTTTTTATTTTTATTGTTCTATTTTATTTTTCTAACACAGAGTAATCCGCTACCAAATTTATTCGCGGTATTGTTATCAGCGCCACCGGGGATATAGCCAGTAGGAGCAGGGTTGGTAGGAGTGCTGTGAATAAAATCAACCCTCCAAATATTTCGGATATCGCCATAATAGGCTTGACTAGTTGCGTAACTGCCCCACATCATGCCCGTGTAAGGGTAGTAAGCGTAATTTTTTGCACCATCCAAGAAGTATTTTCTAGTGGTGTCTTTGGTTTTATTTTTCTCAAAATAATTAGTATAGATTGATAATAATTCTGATTGGGCAGGTAAATACCAATCAGTAAAGCCACCAGTTGTTAAATTTTCACAATAAGCAATAGCTGGATGATAAGCAAAGTCAGGATCGACTTTAGCAACGGCAGCTACATTGCTGGGGCCATTACTATAATTATTTTTACCAGTGAGAAAACCTCCAGGAGTAGGGGTCTTGTAAAAATTATCTCTGGCGAAATCTTTAAGAACACAGGATCCGGTCGCTACGCAGGTTGGTGGTTCAGGGATAACATAATAACTAGTGGCTAGAATACCGCCGGAACACTTGGTTGTTATATATTTGCCGTCTATATTGTTTATGCCAGGTTTACAGTTGACACAACAATCTTTAGTGACGTCGTTACAGCTACAGGTAGAAACTGGTTTTAAGTCTTTACAATAAGCCTTGTTGTCGGAAGCAATATAACATTCTTGTCCGACCTGACATACTTTAACCATTGAAGCTGAATTAGGACGCCAGACACCGCGGCTGTCTTGCCATTCTGGCTCGGGATTATGACCACAGTTTTTATTTAAACAATAAGGAGTATCATTCCAAGCAGCTTTTGTTAGTATTCTTTCGTTATCGCTAGAGGTTATTTGATAATCAAGACATTTTGAGGGAAAAGCTTTTTTGTTGCAATCGGCGTTGGTTTTGCAGTCACCCTCCCAAACACAGCGTTGACCGGAGCAGATATAGTTTGTTAAACATCCACCCTTACCATCACCAAAGTCACCGGTCGCGCCGGTACCACCGCAAGGTTTTAATGGTTTAACGTTACCGGCAAAACCGCAAGTTCTGTTACCGCAATTACGATCATCAACCTGACAGGTGTAATTACTGGCGCAATATTGGCCGTCAGGACAAGTTCCACAATTGGTGTCAGCCCAAATACCATTTAATTTACCACACTGATATTTGTTAGCTTTACAAAAATTAGCTTCTGATATTTCTTCGTTGTTGTTTACGGTGATCTCAATAGCATTACTGCAATAAGAGCCGAAACAAGCCGTTAGAAAATAATCGCCATTAGGCATGCATTTGTTATTCATATCTAAGCTTCCGGTAATCCTGTTTCTAACTACGCCATCGCCATTCGTAATAGTGTCATAGCAATTAGTGGATAATTGGCATTCCCATTTTTTAATATTATCCTTTATTTTCCATGTACACGGAAAATTTAAAATATTTAGCCGACCGCTATTATATTTTTTTAATTGTAAGTTGTTAATGTTAAGACCGCTATCGAGAGTGATAGACTCCGTACCGGAGAGAGTGGCGCCGGGGAGCGGATTGGTAAATTTAATTAAATACCTGGCGTCAACCTTACAAAAGCCGGTAGCAGAACAATAAGCATTGTCATTGCAGGGGCAGTTGTAGGTTTTTTTTAAAGGACCATTGGTTAGAGTTAGGGGACCAAGGGTGCATTGGCGCTTAAAAGTGGTTAGCATTTGTTTACATTCGCCTACACTGCTTTGATCAGCCGCTTTGACCGCCCAAGGTAGGCAAAGGCTTAACGCCAAGAAAGTTAACACGATGAAATTTTGTGATTTCATAGTTTTTTAAAGAAAGCCATGGTTATATGTAGTCATATAATTTAAGCTTCCAAGTTTTTATAAAAAATTATTTATTGAAAATTTTTAACAAACAAATAAGCCCACTTTGTTGGGAGTAAACCTATACTATAATTATACATCAATTTGAAATCCTTGTTAATATGTGCCTCTTGGATAATAAAAAACTCCCTAACATAAAGCGGGGAGTTTTTTTATTTTATTTTAAGCTCGCTTACGATGTTTTAAAAACATGATAGCCAAGACGGCAAAACCCAAAAGGGAGCCGACAGCTGAAACCAAAAAGGCTTCTTTAACCGACCAGGTGTCCCAAATGCGACCCAAGCCATAACCGCCGGCAATAATAGCCAAGCCGACCAAAGTATGAAAGATAGCATAAGCCTTACCACGATTGGCTGGCTCCACCAAATCTGCAATCAAAGCTCGACCCGAGCCCTCAGTCAGCGCATAGAACAAGCCATAGCCCGCGAACAAGACCAAAGCGAAGGCCAGGTTTGATTCATAAGCAAAGCCGAGTTCCACTAAGCCCAGCAGCAACCAACCGGCGGTAATAAAAGGAAGTTTTCCCCAGCGGTCGCTGAGAATGCCGATAGGATAGGACAGGACAGCATAAATTAAAGTAAAGCCGGCAAAAAGCACCGGTATCCAAATCGGACTAATACCGATATCATGAGCGCGGATTAAAAATAAAGAATCGTTGATTTTAGTCAGCATGGCGATAGTAGTACCGATGGTAAACAGCCAAAATTGCCAAGGTAGGGATTGCCCGGATTTAACTTTGGTTTTTTCTATAGCTTGTGGCTCGCGCAAGCCAAAAAATATTAATGCCAAAGCAATCGTTCCCGGGATAACCGCCAAGGCAAAAATTAGACGATAAGTATGAAGAGAAGCAGCCAGCCAAAACAACAAACCTGCGGCGACCAGAGGTCCTAAAACCGAACCGGCGGTATCAATTAGGCGATGGAAGCCAAAGACTCGGCCACTAACCGCTTGTGCCGAGGAGTCGGCAATTAAAGCGTCACGGGGCGCGTCTTTAGTACCCTTGCCGATGCCATCAAGTGTGCGTAATACCGCTACAGCGCCGAAAGACGAGGCGAGAGCCAAGAGCGGGCGAGCAACAGAGGATAAGATATAGCCGGCAAAGACAAATAATTTTCTTTTTTTGTAGCGATCCGACAAAATACCGGAAACAAATCTAAAAATACTGGTGGAGCCTTGTAAAAGGCCATCAATGGCGCCGATACCCGCGTGACTAATACCGATTAAGGTTAAAAAAATAGGCAAGACCGGAGTAATTAAGTCTTGACCAAAGCCCGAAGCCAAAGCTACGAAGGCGACAATGATAACGTTGCGAGGTATTTTTGCCTGCCCGCCTGCGCGTGGCGCGGCCAGGGGTCTAGAATTTTCCATATAAATATATTATATATCTTTTCTGATTTTTTATAAATACTTTTGGCTGAGGTGTTGATTTTATTAATTTATGTTAAAATAATAAAAGAAGCCCAAAAAGGGCTGTTGTAATTTCTCTTTATGAAGGAAGTTATTAAAAATGAAGACAACATCGCCAAGTGCATCTGCCCGGGATGTCCGAGTTTTGATGATTGCGCCAAGGACAAAACAGAAAGACTGTATTGTTCCAAGGAAGTTGGCAAAAGCGATTGTGAACTTAAGATGAACGGTTGTACTTGTGGCGCTTGTCCGGTACATGCCGAAAATGAGTTGCAATCAGGCTACTACTGCATGCACGGTTAAATTAGTGTAGTGGCTAACAAATAAAAGCGTGTGAGCTTTTATCCCAGCCAAATAAAATTTATTTATAAATTTTATGCGAGCCGGGATCCATCAACTATATGAAAACTTGCGATAATTGCAAATTAGTTTTTATACACTCTAAAGAGACCTGTGATTCTTGCGGTGGTGTCATAACCGAACCCAAGCTAACCGACAAATATCTTAAGGAATTTTTGGCAGTAGATGACAAAATGCTGAAACGCTTTAAGGAAATTAGACTGGCGACTATAAAAGAGGCGAAACAGCGAGCTAGTAAAAAAGGACCATTAGTGGCTCTTGGTATTTCCGGCTCGGCGCGTGATCAGTTTGATATGGCCGGTGAAAGCAGTAATTCGGAGTTTCTTTTAAAAATTGCTTTGGCTGAGTTGAAAAAAGAGGGAGTTAAGACTGAATTAATTCCTTTGCGTAAATATAATATTAAACATTGTAAGGCTTGTTATTCTACGACTAATACTCAATGTCATTTTACTTGTTCTTGTTATCCTAAGGGCAAGCCCACAGGAGACGACATGAGTAATGTTTTATATGAGAAGATTTTAGGCGCTGATATCATTATTTTTGCCACGCCGGTTAATAATTTTAAAATATCTTCCCTCCTGGCTTTGTTTATTGATCGATGTATCAGTCTTGATGGTAGTTTGCTTCCGGCCGACCCCAAAGCCACTAAGAACAGAGAATTAAATATTAAACACACCAAATTTGTGGAACTGATGGCTGATCCCAATATACCGGGTAGTGGTTTTTTGAGGAGATTCAGCGGTAAAGTCGGTGGCGTTTTAGTGACGGGTCACGAAGCTGGAGCGGCCATGGTGATTTCTTCTTTGTTTATGACCTTAAATCACTTTGGTATGGCTTTTTCTCCGTGGAGTAATATGTATGCCATGTCTTCTATTACTAATCCGACTTACAAAGATAAACAATTGGTTAATAATTTAGGCTATCAGGAAGACGCCATTATGGTGGCCAAGAATGCTCTGAAATTAGCTAAGGCCATTAGAGTTCAAACTCAAGAATGGAAATACGATAACTCCGCCAACTAAAAGCGTGTGAGCTTTTATCCCAAAAAATTAAAACGGCTATATATAGCCGTTTTAATTTATTTGGGATCCAGTCAGTTTTTATTCAAATAAAAAACTCCCCGCTAAAAGCGAGGAGTTTTTTCGAAAAAGATATTAAGCTTTTTGCACGTTGACAGCGTTCATTCCTTTAGGGGAATTTTCGCTTTCAAAGGTCACATTGTCTCCTTCTTGGATTTCGTCAAAAGTGACGCCAACCAAAGAGTTGCTGTGAAAAAATAAATCTTTGTCTTGACCTTCAGGGGTGATGAAACCAAAACCCTTGTCAGTCTTTTTCTTGATTACTCCGTTCATACGATAGAATGTAGTTAATAAAGTGTAAGTTTAAAAAATTTTGTGAAACTCGACGACTTTTCTAAAATAATTTATTACACCACTAGTATAGCAGATAACGATAAACTTGTCAATGCTTATCGTTATTTACTTAAGTTTTAGGCGTTTTACGCCTAAATGTGCTATAATTGGTCAGTGAGAGAGCAAAAAAATGTTTACATTTTTTTTGGGAGCGAACGCCCCAATTATATGTACTCATACAATTAAATTATGAATTTGCTTCATCTTAATTTATTTCTAGTTTTTGAAATTTCTGGCTTTATTGCTTACGGTATTATTGTAGCGCGCGAAGTTTATCATAAAAATTGGCTTCGTCTTTGGGAAATTATCGCCTGTACTTTGTTTGGTTTGATTTTAGAGATTGGCAATACTTACTTGGCGCATTCTTATTTTTACAGTTCTAATTTTTTTGTGCGCATTTTTAATGTGCCACTCGTCATCGGTTTTGGCTGGGCGGTGATTATTTATTGCGCCATGCTCTTAAGCGATCAATATAAAATTAAATGGTATTGGCGACCATTTCTAGACGCTTTAACGGTTTTGTCTTTAGATTTGTCCATGGACGCTGTCGCGATTCGTTTGGGTTTTTGGAAATGGCTCATTCCTTTAAACGCTGAGTGGTATGGCGTGCCATTTGAAAACTTAATTGGCTGGATGTTAGTAGCGCTATCTTTCTCCTTTTTAATTCGTTTTATCCGTACCTTAAATCCGAAAAGATATTTAACCAAAGTTTTAATGCTGGTTAGTCCAATTTTAGCTTATCTTGGTTTATCGATTGGCTTAACTCTTTTTTCTGTTGTGGCTCTTTTGCCTTATGCTATTAATAATTGGAGTCTGTGGTTGAAGTTTAATTACCAGGGGGACATTACTATTCTTTATAATCCGCAAGTGCAATTATGGAAATTGATTATTTTAGTGGTTTTAGTGGTGCAACTATTAAATATTGTAGTGTGGATTATGGTTAAATATCGTCGCAATTATTTGCAGGCTTGGGATTTGATGGCTTTTGTGATTTTGTCAGTTATGCACCTGTTTTTTTTACTGGCCTTATTTGTTGGCGGATTAGCTAAAGAAGAACCGATTTTAGTGGCTTTAAGCTTAGCGATGATAATTGCTCATGGCCTATTACATGGCTTGCCCCACTTAGTTGATACTAGGGCAGTTTACTGGTGGCATCAAACTCAAAAATCTTTAGTCAAAGGACAGAAGAAAATAAAGGGAATAGTGGAAACCTCTCTACGTTAGCGCCCGGCCCCATGGACAGTTTACTGCTTTTGCTGGGTTGACAAAATGCTATATTTGTGACATATTATTAGCAATTAAAATCGAACTTTTAAAATGTATTATAAATAGAGGAGGCGTTTCATGGCTAAATTAAAGCGAAGAAAAAAGAGCACGATTAGTTGGAAGCCTGAGAATATTTATTATTTCAAAAGCGGACAATATGCGGGTTATAGTATGCCAGAGTTAATGTTTGAAGATTATAGGTATCTTCAGGATGAATTTAGACTTATTATAACTAAGCACTTTAAAATAAGCCTAAGTAGACAACAAAAAATGAGTTTAGGTGATTGTCTTATATTAAGTAAATTGATTAAAGATAAGTCAGACCTGCATCGACATTTGGAATTTTATTTGCTAGCTGGAGAAAAAATTATTCCCAACAAAACAGGTAAAATCATTTGTCCCCATTGTGGAAAGGAGGAGGTTCGGTATTTTGCTCTTATTAATCAGTATAGCTCTGGATTTGTAGTTGATCCTAGTCTTGTTTTCTGCAAGAATAAGAATTGCGAGAAAGGGCTTAAAATTAGAGCTTATTCACGTTATCAACGACCAATAATCAGAAGGTCCTTCAAGTTTTCGTTATTTAATATGCATTCTATGTACTTAGATCAAGATCAATATTTGTTTTACAAGAAGCATGTTAAGGAGCTATTTACTAAGGTTTTTAATTTACCAAGCATTCTTAGTCCTCAGATTGCTCATGATTTCTTTTTAACTTAACTATTAGGCTTAACTCTGCAGAGATAAGCCTATTTTTTTGCTTACTTTAGCCCCTTTCGTCCGCCAGACAGTGGATTAGGGCGAGTTATTTATAATAAAATTAGTTTAATATTAGCCAATATACTTATAGTGAATCTGTTGAGCTATTGACATTTTTATATATTTATGATATAATTATATTATAGTTTGAAACTTAAAAACTGAATAAAAATAAACAAAAAATAAAGAAGGAGTTTAAAATGAGCTGTTACACAGGTAACCTATTCGAAACCGAAATTTTGTTTGAATGTGCTGTGGTTTGGGATAATTATATTTCCTATGCCAAATGCATAGAGCTAGTAAAATCCAGTCAACCAAGAGGTTGGGACCCCACGGATCCACCCAGTGTGGCCGGTAATGATCTCCATGCTTTGGTGGTTGAAGCCTTAGACACAGATTATAGCGAAGTAAAGCTTTATACAGCTCTACACAGCGCCTTGGATCAATTTCATGGAGTTGATTGCTTCATAGAGTATCAAGGTCGCTATGCAACGATAGACTTAACCATTAATCCTTATAAAGATTCCTATAAAGCAGATTTTGTTTTACAAGAGTCTGATATCTACAATAATGAGGGTAAGGTTAACCAGAAAACTTTGCGTATTAAAGCGCAGGCTATTGCACATCGCTTACAAGCGAATTAATTATAAAGGAGATTAGCTTAACGCTTATCTCCTTTCATTTTTCTGAATTGAATATTTTGTCAAACCAATTGAGGTTAACATGAGTAAGTTTGAATTTGATTGTCCTAATTGCGGGATACATGAAGTTTCCGAAGAACAGTTCTATCGGCTGTTATCAAGATTTTTGATCCTTAAGTTTAAAAATAAATTTAAGGAAGGAGCAATTGGCGCCAGAATGAAGTTCATTGGAGGTGATGGTTGTCCTGAATGCCGAGAGACAGGTTTTGGAAAAATCCAAGCCCAGGCTATTTGGCCAAAACACGAATTGTCAAAAAATTAAGATTTTAATCATTATTAGCAGGTGAAAATTCACCTGCTTTTTTTATTTGATTTTTTTCTTAATTCTGTTAAGATAAAGAAGATTAAATAAATTTATGTATAAAAAGAAAAAAGTAGCCAAAAAGAAGAAAGCCAAGAAACAAGGCGGTAAAACTGTCGCTAGTTTGCGTTATTAAAACCTCGATAAATAGAGAACCGCCCCAATATTTTTAGGGGCGGTTTTTTTAATGAATATTACATATGAGATGATTTATGGTATAATTAATAAGCAAAAGGAGCTTTTAAATATATTAAATTTATGAAAAAAATTATCAAAGCACAATTTTGGGTTTTATTAGCCGGAGTTTTATTTGCTTGGATTAATTTTACGAGAGAGTTAGTAGCTTGGTTACAATCCAGGACTTGTCCGGTTTGCACGATTGGTGCCAACACTAATCCTTTCTTTACTCCTTGTTTTTATGGTGCGGTATTTTTTACCATCGCCTTTATTTTGAGCGTTATGCTTATGAAAAAGGTTAAGTAGTTAGACTGTTTAATTGTAAAATTATGAGTAGCAAAATAATTTGGTTGTTATTAGCGCTTTTGTTGATTTTAAGTATTGGTAGTTTGAATATCAAAAGGCTAATTAAGCAACCGGCGTCAGTGTTTGTTCAGCCAACTCCAAAATCCAATTTAGCTAATCCTGCTTCAGTAAATTGTGAGAACAAAGGAGGCAAATTGATAATTAAAAAGCGTGGCGATGGTGGACAATATGGAATTTGTGTTTTTGAAGATAACCGCCAATGCGAAGAATGGACTTTGTTTCGCGGTGAGTGTCAGCCGGGTAATTTTAAAATAACCGGTTATGACAATGAAGCACAAATTTATTGCGCTATTACGGCTGGTAAAGTTAATATGAACGATAAAACTTGTACTTTTAGAGATGGAATGGTCTGTGATATGGATAAATATTTTGCCGGTCAATGTTTGAAAAACGGTTTAAATGATTTAATTAAAGTTAGTGAGCCAATGACCGAGTCTAAAATTACTAATCCTTTGATTGTTAAAGGAGAGGCGAGAGGGCAGTGGTTTTTTGAGGCCAGTTTTCCGGTTAAATTGTTGGATGGCAATGGTCAGGTTTTAGCGCAAGGAATAGCTCGGGCGCAAGGCGATTGGATGACTACGGATTGGGTGCCTTTTACAGCCCAGTTGAAATTTTCTAAACCAACAACTAAAAGCGGTAGTTTGATTTTGTCAAAAGACAATCCTTCGGGCTTGCCAGCCAATGATGATCAAATAATCATTTCAGTAATTTTTTAAAGTTATTGTAGCTAATCTTAAAATTTGCTATAATTAGGAAGTGAGCGAGAGAAAGGAAAAATACTCTTTACCTTTAGTGAACGAACGACTAATTATATGTACCCATATAATTAGGAAGTGAGCGAGAGAAAGGAAAAATACTCTTTACCTTTAGTGAACGAACGACTAATTATATGTACCCATATAATTAGGAAGTGAGCGAGAGAAAGAAAAAATGTTTATATTTTTTTAGGAGCGAATGCCCCAATTATATGTACTCATACAAGTACAATTAAAAAAATTATATTTATTTATATGGTAAAACCTAAATTAGGACCTATCTCTAGTCAGTTTGTTACTCCTGAAAAACCCAAAACTAAATATTGTCTCGGCAAGTACATGGCGACGGCTTTGAGCGGTTTTTTGGCCGGAGTAATTGTCACTTGTTTAGTTTGGTATTTAGTAATCGAAGCCTTCTTTATATAGAGTTTAAAAAATTTAAAAGGAAACCTCGAGGTTTCCTTTTTTTTGTTACCCGCAAAAACCGCCGGCCTGTGGCCGGCGTGTGCGTTTAGAGCGATAGCTCTCGGGTGTATAATAAAATCACCCCACGAAGGAAAGGAGGTGATTTTATGACCAATCGTCGATT
>Ga0172379_10003995_pt1 | contig 22550 bp, 16 predicted proteins | sample GrowelOW334metaG_FD_119756 | JGI IMG/M metagenome (GOLD analysis project Ga0172379, IMG submission 119756) | Groundwater microbial communities from an aquifer near a municipal landfill in Southern Ontario, Canada - Groundwater well OW334 metaG | ecosystem: Environmental > Aquatic > Deep... | reverse complement strand
CGACGGCATCGAGCAAATTTTCAACACCGAGCTCTCCGGTATAAACGGCCTGCGCCTCACCGAGACAGACGCGCGCGGCAAAGTGGTGTCCGAGAGTACGCAGCGCACGCCCGAGCCGGGCAAAAAAATTACACTTTCGGTTGATGCCGAGGTGACGCAGGGTCTCTACCGAGCAATAGTGCATCGCGCGCAGGAGTCGGGTTTTCAAGGCGGGGCAGGAGTCATTATGGACATTAAAACCGGCGAGCTCCTTGCGCTCACGAGCTACCCGGAGTTCTCTCCTGCCTCGCTTTCATCCGGCGATCAGGATGCTCTCCAAGCGTTGCTGACCGACAAGCGTCAGCCTTTTCTTGATCGTGCGATAAACGGGCTCTATGCCCCTGGTTCTATAGTGAAGCCTATCGTGGGGCTCGCTGCGCTCACCGAGGGTGTGATCGACGAGTACAAACAAATCCTTTCAACCGGTTCAATCTCGATCCCCAACCCCTACAACCCGAGCAAGCCCTCGGTCTTTAGAGACTGGAAGGCGCACGGCTTGGTGGATATGCGGCGAGCGATTGCCGTCTCCTCCGACGTCTATTTCTACGCAGTGGGAGGCGGCTATAAGGACCAAAAGGGGATCGGGATAGAAAAATTAGACTACTACTTTAAGCTCTTCGGTTTTGGGAACCCGACCGGTTTTATGGGCATTGCGGAGCCCTCGGGTACCATCCCCACGCCCGAGTGGAAGGAAAAGAATTTCGACGGCGACCCATGGCGCTTGGGCGACACATACAACACAGCGATCGGCCAGTACGGCGTGCAGATAACGCCGCTGCAGGCGGTACGCGCGGTTGCGGCGCTCGCAAATAGCGGCTCGCTTCTCACCCCGACGCTCCTTGCAAGCTCAACACCCGAGGTGGTGAACAAAATTAATTTGGCCGAGAAAAATTTTCAGATCGTGCGCGAAGGTATGAGGCAGAGCGTTACCGACGGTATTGCTCAAGCGATGAAGCTCCCGTATGTGGAGGTGGCGGCGAAGACCGGCACCGCACAAGTGGGTGCACGCAACGAATATATAAACTCGTGGGTGGTGGGCTTCTTCCCCTACGACCATCCGAAATATGCTTTTGCTATGGTGCTCGAAAAAGGCCCGGCCAACACCACCGTGGGCGCATCACCCGCGATGGGGCAATTCTTTATATGGATGCAGGAAAATCAGCCGCAGTATCTTAAATAGTTAAGCGGTGTGCAAGCCGGCAGGCAAGGAGGGATTGACTTATGCGGCTTGTCGGGTAAACTTATACCTCAACTATGACTGAAGAACTTTTGTCGCAGGAAAAATTTGAAGAGCTTACCCGCGAACTCGACGGTTTGCGCACCACTCGCCGCAAAGAGGTTGCAGAGCAGCTCGAGTATGCTCGCTCGCTCGGCGACCTTTCAGAAAATGCCGAGTACCAGGAGGCACGCGAGATGCAGGCCGCTGTTGAAGAGCGCATCGGCAAGCTCGAAAGCATCCTTAAGAACGCAAAAATCGTGCACGGTACCAAAACCGACTCGGTCTCGATGGGCTCAACCGTAACGGTGCAAAAGGTAGACGGCGACGAAAAGCATATCTACATCATCGTCGGCGCCGAGGAGACCAATATGTTTGAGGGCAAAATTTCCTACCACTCGCCGCTCGGCTCGGCACTGATGGGCAAAAAGAAGGGAGATCAATTCTCCTTCCATACCCCGCGCGGCACGCAGAAATACAAAATCTTAAAAGTCGACTAATAACTTCAAGGTTCGACCTTGAAGGAAATTTGATAAAAGGACCCCGCCTTGGCAGCGGGGTCTTGTGTGTCTTGACGAAATAGGCCTCGTTGTGTTTATTTACCTTAGTTGTAACCAAGAGCACAGGAGATATGTAAGTGGACTCATATGATATTGCGCAAGCAAGAGTGGATGCGGAGGATATGCTCAACAGGAAAATCCGCATCGCGGACTACCAGCAGGAAATCGACGAGGCTCTCAAGAAAGTGGAGGCAGCAAAACGTGAAGGAAAGGCCGGGTGCACGTTGTCGTTCGATGTCGGATCGAACGGCTTCGCTCAGGCCAATCGCGTCCGCGAAGCACTTGGGAAAATGGGGTATATATGCTCCAAGGTCGAGTCTCGTCAGGGCGACTGGATAAACGGTGTGGGCTACCACCGCTACCTTGCATTCTATGCACAATTCTAGCCTAAGACTGTTGCCTCCTAGACCTGGCGCGCCTCCCAATGGGAGGCGCTTTTCTTTTTATTTATATGCAGCAAATTATTCGCTTTTCTGTTAGCATAGGAACTATGTTTTGGGCAGATCGAATTGCGGGCGAAATAGTGAAGAGGTTTGAGAACGAACTCTCCGAGGGTAGGCCCATTATCATTCGCGACGAAAAAACCCTCTCCGGCCGCGTGCACGTGGGGAGCGCGCGCGGTGCGGCTATCCACGGTGCTGTTGCCGAGGCGCTGGGGAAGCGAGGCGTACCGTACAAATTTCTTTGGGAGCACAACGATTTTGATGTGTTCGACGGCGTCCCGAGCTACCTGCCGCAGGAAAAATTTGAGCCATACCTCGGTATGTTGCTCAAGGATGTTCCGTCGCCCGATGGCGTCGGCAATTATGCCGAATACTATGCTAAAGAGTTTCAAGGCGTCATAGAGGAGAGCGGCTTTCATCCGGAATTTTATTGGGGGAGCGAGCCTTACGTAAGCGGAAAGATGGACGGCGTGATCCGCGAGGCACTTGAAGGCGCTGCAGATATCCGCCGCATATATAAAGAGGTCTCGGGCGGCGAGCGCAAAGAAACGTGGCTTCCGATCAACGTCATTTGCCCGCAGTGCAAAAAGGTTGCCACCACCGAGGCGACCGATTTTGACGGTGAGACTGTGCTCGTTAACTGCTACCCGACCAAAGCTCCATACACCAAGGGCTGCGGCTTTGAGGGGAGAGTCTCTCCGTTCGGCGGCAACGCAAAGCTCCCGTGGAAGCCGGAGTGGGCCGCAAAGTGGAAGGTTCATAACGTGATGGTTGAGGGCGGTGGCAAAGACCACGCGACCAAGGGCGGTTCGCGTGACGTAGCCAACCACATTTCTGAAGAGGTGTTTAAGTACGCAACGCCGTTTGACGTGCCGTATGAGTTTTTCTTAGTGGGCGGCAAAAAAATGTCGTCGAGTAAGGGCCGAGGCTCGAGTGCTCGCGAGATAGCAGACCTGATGCCGCCAAAAATATTTCGCTTGGCACTTCTCTCCAAAGACATCAACCAAGCGTTCAACTTCGACCCGGAGGGAGACACTATCCCGGTACTCTTCGACCTCTACGACAAACTTGCCGAAGGATACAAAACAACCAAAGATGATGACTACGCGACCTTGTTTGAGGCCATCCACGCGGGTACCCTACCGACCGATGTTTACCTACCGCGCTTCTCGCAGGTGGCGTTTATCGTGCAGATGCCGCACCTTGATCTCGAAAAAGAAATTGAGGGAGTAAAAGGGCACCACTTAACCGCCGCAGATAAAAAAGAGTTGAGCGAGCGTGCGCAGTATGCGCAGCGGTGGCTCACCGCCTGCGCGCCGGAGAAATTTGTCTTCAAGCTCCAAGGAGAGTGCCCTGATGCGGCAAAAAATCTTTCAGAGGTGCAAAAGCGCGCGCTCAAAAACCTAAAAGCATTTATTGAGAGCGCGGATGCGATGCCAAGCGGCGAGGATATGCACCACAAGCTCCACTCGCTTAAAGAAGAAGAAAAGATCTCTCCTGCCGATCTGTTTAGTGCGCTCTACCTAGCATTCCTCGGCAAAGGATACGGCCCTAAAGCAGGGTGGTTCCTCTCGGTACTCGACAAAGACTTTGTACTGAAGCGTTTAGGTGAGGTGACCGCGTAGTTTTTTACACAAAAAGTTTAGGCCGCACCCCAGGGGTGCGGCCTTTGCGTATAGTGCGTCTAGTTGAAGATGTGCTCGATCGTTGCGCGCTGCGAGTTGCTGAGACTCGCGTGATGAGCTGCGAGACCCACCATCGGCACGCCGACGGTGAGCGTGAGAAAGATGCAGACTTTGAACATCTTCCGGTCGCGCTCGCGCTGTGCGAGCCGAAGCTCCTCTTCAAGAGCTACAAGATCGTTAGTCGTCATAATTCATACTCCTTACTTGTTGAATGTCTGACGCCTTCTGTTCTTTATTTTTTTGTTGAATTCTTCTACCTCAATTATATACTAAAATACACTGTTTGTCAAGGTGTTGATAATACCCAAAACAGGGAGGGGAAGTGGGATATAATCTCATCAAGTGGGATGAAGTGGGATCCCACAAAAAACAAAATGCTTATTGGCGAATATCTGCACACACTCGATGCCAAGAAGCGACTCTCACTCCCCGCAAAGTTTCGTAAAGAAGTGGGGAAGAAAGTAGTGGTGACGCGCGGGCTCGACAGCTGTCTCTTTATGTTCCCGCAGAACACATGGAAGGAGATTGCCACCAAGCTAGCAAACCTTCCGATGGGTCAGGCAGACACTAGAGGCATCGCGAGGTTTATCCTTGCCGGCGCGGTTGAGACCGATGTCGATACTGCAGGCAGGATCTTGATCCCGGATTTCCTCAAGGAGTTTGCAGACCTCCGTTCTCGTGTAGTGCTCGCCGGGGTGTCCGACCGGATCGAAATCTGGAACGACAAGACCTGGGAAGAGTATAAGCGCCGGATCGAAAAGGGCGCAGACCAGATGGCGCAGACGTTGGGTGACTTGGGGGTGCTGTAGACGTTCTTTGATAGGGTTCATTCCGGTTCGGGCAGAAAAATTTACAACTATGATACGCTCTTTGACTTCCGTTCGTGTGCACAAGCTCTCCGACACTCGAGAGGAGGGAGCTTCTTTACGCGAGCGGAAGTCAGGGGCTCCTACCAAGGAGCATACAAGCGTGATGCTTAATGAGGCTATCGAACTTCTTAACCTCAAGGATGGTGATGTGGTGGTAGACGGCACTTTGGGCCAAGGCGGCCACAGTGAGGCTATCCTCAAAAAAGCGCACGTAACACTCATCGCTATCGATGCAGACGAGGAATCTGCGTCTTTAGCCGAGGCTCGCTTGAGCAAACTCGGCGACCGCGCCAAAAACGCGACCGTGGTCGTAGGCAATTTTAGCGACATCAGCCGCATCCTAGGCGCGCATCACCTCAAGGAGGCAAACAAGGTGCTGCTCGACCTTGGGTGGAACCTGGGGCAGCTCGAAAGCGGCAAAGGATTCTCCTTCCTTACCGACGAGCCGCTCAATATGAGCTACGGCGAGAAGCCGGCGTCCGGCTTTACTGCCGCAGAAGTGCTCAACACCTGGGAGGAAAAGGCTATAGCCGACGCGTTGTTTGGCTACGGCGAAGAGCGCTACGCGCGAAAGATAGCTAAAGCGGTTGTGGCGCGCCGAGAGATTATGCCCATCAAGACAACTTTTGAGTTTGTCGAAATCATCCGCGACGCGGCGCCCGCAAGCTACCGCCATGGCAAGATCCATCCCGCCACACGCTCGTTCCAGGCACTGCGCATCGCGGTTAATAACGAGCTCGGAGTGCTCGAGCGATGTCTTGCCGACGCATGGCAAATGCTTGCTTGCGAAGGGAGGATAGCGGTCATCACCTTCCATAGCATCGAAGACCGGTTAGTTAAACGATTATTCGCTAAGTGGGCAAAAGAGGGAGAAGGGAAGTTACTCACGAAAAAGCCGATGATCCCGAGCCAGGCAGAAATTACCAGTAATCGTCCGAGCCGCAGCGCCAAACTGCGCGGAATTGAAAAAATATGCAACGAAAAATAAGAGCCGTCGCAATCGTATACACTCCGCACTTAAGCCGCGCCGCCGCGCTCTTTGCCGCCGTTGCCGCACTTTCGCTTTTTCTCTACGGGTTCTTCCTGCTTGAGGCAGTGGCGCACACTGCCGGCCGCACCCAGGCGCAAGCTAAGATCCAAAGCCTCAACTCAAAACTCTCCGGCCTTGAAGAAACCTATCTTGCGTCAACTCGCGACATGACGCTTGAGCGCGCACATACGCTTGGGCTTGTGCCGCCAAGCACGGTTGCTACCGTATACGTTACCGACCAAACTCGCGCGCTTTCGCTGCGCGCGCAATAATAGGCAGATGAGCGCACGGTTTGTATCACGAGTTCGCATACTCACCATATGTTTTCTGGTGATAGCTATTACCATTGTGGGCAGGCTCTATGTGCTCCAGGTGGTGCGCGGCGACTCCTACCGGGCCAAAGCCGATGCGCAGTTTATAGAGCCTGCAACCCCGCTTGTTGATCGCAACTCCATTTATTTTACCGACAAGGAGGGTAACCAAATAGTGGGAGCGACGCTTAAATCAGGCTACGCGATCGCGGTGAATCCGAAAAAAGTTGAAGATCCGGAGGCGCTCTATGAGGCGCTTAAAGAGGTGACCACACTTAACCGCGACGCTTTTTTACAAAAGATCTCAAATAAAAATACACAGTACGTTTTAATAGCGCAGCACCTAAGCGACGAGCGCGGGGAAGAACTGCTTAAGAAAGAGCTGCCGGGCATTATCATCGAGCAGGATCGTTGGCGCTTTTATCCGGGAGGCTCTCTGGCGGCGCAGACGCTCGGCTTTGTCGCATACCGTGGCGATGTGCAGGAAGGACGCTACGGGCTTGAGCGCTACTACGAGCAAACGCTTGTGCGCCAAAGCGACACGCTCTACGGCAACTTTTTTGTCGAGCTCTTCGGCAACGTGCAGCACCTGCTTGCCGGCGACCCGCAGACCGGCGACCTCGTAACCACCATCGAACCCTCGGTTGAGGCCGAGCTTGAGCGCCAGCTTTCTGCCTACACGCAGAAGTGGAATCCGAAGCTCGCTGGAGGCATCATTATGAACCCGAAGAACGGCGAGATTTATGCGATGGCCGTGCACCCTACGTTTGACCTCAACAAGTTTGGCGAGCAGCGCAGCTCGAGTATTTTTGCTAACCCGCTCGTTGAAAACGTTTACGAAATGGGCTCGATTATGAAACCGCTCACTGTTGCCGCGGGTATAGACTCTGGTGCTATCACACAGGACAGCACCTACAACGACACGGGTAAAATCGAAGTCGACGGCAAGACTATCAGCAACTTCGACGGCAAGGCGCGCGGGGTCGTGCCCGTGCAGGAAATTTTGAGCCAGTCGCTCAACGTGGGCGCTTCGTGGGTGGCGACGCGTATGGGCTCGAGCACGATGCGCGAATATTTTTTGAACAGGTATAAGTTTGGCGACGAGACGGGGATCGATATGCCGGGCGAGGTGCACGGCCTGGTAGAAAACCTCACGCGCCCGGGCGCTCGCTCGGTCGAGTATGATACCGCCTCCTTCGGCCAAGGGCTCGCGATCACCCCGATCGAGACGGTGCGTGCGCTCGCAAGTATCGCCAACGGCGGCTTTTTAGTGACGCCTCACTTAGTTAAGGCGGTGCACTATGACACCGGCATCACCACCGAAAAAGCGTGGAATCACGACGAGCGTATTTTGAGCGAGCAGAGTGCCACCGAGGTCTCCCGTATGCTCACTCGCGTGGTAGACGACGCGCTCCTAAACGGCGACCTCAAGCGCGATGGCTACAGTGTTGCGGCAAAAACCGGCACTGCGCAGATTGCAAACCCGGGAGGCGGAGGCTACTATCAAGACAGGTTCCTGCACAGCTTTTTCGGATACTTCCCCTCATACGACGCAAAGTTCGTCATCTTCTTGTTTGCGCTGGAGCCTAAAGGTGCAACATACTCTTCGCAGACTTTGGCCACGCCCTTCGATTCGCTTACGCAGTTTCTTATCAACTATTACGCGGTGCCGCCCGATCGATAGTTCGACAAGCTCACTACTAGTAACTCTATGCGCCAATTTATCAGAAAAATAATCGTCTCGCTCCTTTTGTGGGAAGCACGGCTGGTTATCAAAAAATATAAGCCGAAAGTCATCGCGATAACGGGGAGTGTCGGCAAAACGTCGGCGAAGGACGCCATTTACTCGGTGGTCTCGCGCGGAGCGCACGTGCGCAAAAGCGAAAAAAGTTTCAACAGCGAGATAGGCATCCCTCTCACCATTTTGGGCGCGCCGAACGCCTGGCAGGACCCGCTCAAATGGATACAAAATCTTTTTGACGGAGTATCTCTCATTTTGTTCGGCAAATCATACCCTGAGTGGCTCGTGCTTGAGGTGGGGGCAGATAGGCCGGGCGACATTAAGAGCCTGGCAAATTGGCTTGCGGTTGATATTGCGGTGATCACGAGGCTCCCGGATATGCCGGTGCACGTAGAGTTTTTTGATTCGCCGGAGGCGGTGGTTGAGGAGAAGGCATCGCTCATCCGCGCGCTCAAACCGGGCGGCACGCTTGTGCTCTATGCTGACGATGTTCGCACGAGAGATTTGGCGTCGCGCGCGGGCGAGCGAAATGTGATCCTCTATGGTATGGAGCACGATGCGTTTGTGCGCGCAAACGATATGCACCCGGTGTTTGGGGAAGACGGCTACCCGCTCGGCATCACCGCACAGGTTTTTGTGGGGGAGGCGACCGCGCCGATTGAAATTAAAGGAGCGGTCGGCACGCACGCTCTCCTCTCGGCGCTCGCGGGCGTTGCGGTGGGTTCGGTATTTAAAAAGACAGTGGATGAGATGGTGGCCTCGCTTAAAGAGTATGACCCGCCGCCGGGGCGTATGCGCTTGCTTCGCGGGATCAAGGAGACGCTCCTTATAGACGACACCTACAACTCCTCGCCGGCCGCGGCATTTGCAGCGCTCGATGCGCTTGCGTTTATCGGCCCGCATTTTTCAAAAATAAAACACAAGCGCGGCAGGCGCATCGTAGTGTTGGGCGATATGCTCGAACTCGGCCGCCACTCGGTTGAGGAGCACCGAAAGCTGGGCGCGCACACGGCCAAAAAAGCGACACTGCTTGTGACGGTGGGCTTCCGCGCGCGCGACATCGCCGAGGGCGCGCTTGACCACGGGCTCAAAGACGGCGCGATCCTTCAGTTTGAAGATGCAGAAAAAGCAGGGAACGAGCTTGGGGCGCTCATCAAGCCGGGCGACACTATCCTCATCAAAGGCTCGCAGGGGATGCGGATGGAGAAAACGGTTGAGATGCTTATGGCAAGCCCCGAGCGCGCTCACGAGCTTTTGGTGCGCCAAGACGCCGAGTGGAAGAAGCGGTAAAAAAGGGCGATTGACCGAGGTTTTGAATGCGGGTAGTGTTACTGCAGACAGCAAAGGAGTCGACCCATGCGCATTAAGGTCAAGATCACGCCTAGGCTTTTGGTTCTCACAGCGCTCACTCTGGTGTTTGCCGGAGTGCTATTCTATATGCAGTACGGGCCAGACTACGAACAACTCGATCTTCAACTAGCTTTGATCTCCATCGCAGGTTACCTCTATCTTTCGGCCGCTATAGTCCTGGTGCTCAACTCCTTCTTCGTCTCTCACAAGTCTGAGCCGACCAAGAAGGACTAGCGTCCCGACCCCCACACCACCTCGCTCAAGCCTACCGCCGCGTCCCCCGACGCGGCTTTTTATTTGAAATTGGTGACCTTACGGGGATTCGAACCCCCCATGGGGGATGTTCGTGCTTTTCGGAAAATAGTCTTCTGCAGTAACAAAAAACAGTATAGGACAACGATATTCCAACCAACAGTATATTGGCCAACTACGGACAGTAATGGTCAGTAAATGCCAAGCCATGTCAGGTTTTGGGCAATCGCAAAAACAATTATTAGCAAGGGTACGGTACAGGACCTTGTGGTAATTCGTCGGTCAGCCAACAGAGCCGCGTTCCAATCAGGGCACGGCTCTAGTTATAAGTGGGTAATGGATAGGCCTTGCCGGCAGAGTGTGTAGAGAGTAGCTTTATATCTAACACACCGTATGCCTGTAAATATAATCAAAGACCTACGAGACTTCATAAAGGAACAATGGGAGAGCCCTTTTGGGTTTGCGATCGCTCTTGCGGCGCTGAGCATCTCACCATTCTTTCTACTAGATCCTGTATTGAAAGACATACCGTTTCAGGTCATTCAGGCTCATCCTTGGCATGTAAAGGCTGGTGTAGGAGCACTCCTTGTTTTGGTCATTTTCTCATATTGGTTAATCTCCCGTCGGTACCCGAAGCGTGACAAAGACAAGATTGGTATCTTGGTTGCAATAAAGGATGACTCAGAGCTTACCTCAAAGATCAAATTGGAGGTTACCGAGAAGCTAAACGAGATCATTCGCAGCACAACAATCGGAGGACTTATGCAGGTTCTCAGCTTGCCAAACTTTCGCGCAAAGAATGTGGGCGACGAACATGCTGCGGTCAAAGTTTCAAACAAAACTGATTGCCAGTTCGTAATCTATGGGCGCATAACCAATCTCGGAGGACAAGTTGAATTCAATCTAAGTTTTACCGTGCGACACGTGCCGTTGCCGCCAAAGCAGAAGAGAATCATAGAACAGGCGTTTGCAGATTCTTTCGTAAGCAAGCAATGGAGATATCTGGAGGCAGACGCCCTTCATGGCATACGAGTGACAGTAGATAACATTCGAGAAATTTGCTTGTACGTGGTTGGTATTGCGGCGCACCAAAGTTACGATTTTGACGTATCTCGCCGCCTCCATGAAGATCTACTAACGCTGTTACGTTCCGATCCAACCAAGAGGGCGGAGCTATCCCCGGTATTCCACCGTCTACCTGGATGGATTGCAAGTTCATATACGATTTTGGCTCTCAAGGCATTTTTCAATGAAAACAATCTACCTGAGGCACTCACTCTCAATGGAAGAGCGTTGCTATTCGATAACGAAAATACCGCTGCAATGGTAAACCAAGCACTCTTCTCATTTGAGGCGGCAGATACAAAAGAAGCAAAGAGAATGATAAGTCTATTGAAGCGACGACATGCGAGAGGCAGAGTCAGCGACGGGGGATGGCGTTACAGCGAAGCATTTCTGCTTCTATACGAAGGAAAGTTTGAACGCGGCCTTGTTGCGTACAAGAGAGCGTTCGCAACATATACAAACCAATATTCACTCAACAGTGTTGTCGAATATCTCAAGAGTTACGCCAACAAATTTCCAGATCGCCTCGAATTCCAGTTTGCTCTGGCGCATGTATTAATAATGGCAAAAGGTAACCTTCCTATGGCATTAGATCCGTTAGAGAAATTTTTCAATGGAGGCGGTGCAACCCGACCGGAATATGTTTCGTTTGTTGATACGGCAAGAAGTTATTTGCAGTCGGTCTATGAGATGTTGGAGACGCCAAATAAAGAAAAAATCGCCTATTAGTGTTGTAGAAGTAACGTATTCTGCGACGTTTGGATGTTTTGTCTAGAACTTTTGTGGGCAACGGAAGGTGTGGCGCCGGAATATCTTTTATCAACAACGCAAAACTAGTGACCCTTCACGACCCACTCTTCGAATGTCAAAACAGCAAGTGGTGCCTCCTGGCGCGACAGCGGAACTTACTGCGGAGCAAGTCCAGAGGATATTTGCCGCCGCAAACTCTGAGCGGGCCGCGAGACTCTTGGGCCTACTAGATGCGCCCCACGATCATCCCACCAGGTTCCCGCTGCGACGGGCAGCCTAACTACCAGCCGAATAGGCCCCAGAGACTACAGTGGGACATTAAATTGGGGGCCAGGCAGATGCGGGGCCATTTCGTTCAAGAATCGGCTGGGCTGGAGGATTGCTATTCCTGCACGCGTGACTCGCACCGGTGCGATCTGGTTGGCAAAGGCGTCAGCTGCCGGCATCGACTGTGAATATGTCAGTGCAAGATATCCCGGCGTCGCCTGCGAGATCGCTTTGACCCGGGTGATGCCTACATAGAACAGCCTCCTATCCTCTTGGAGCTTTGCATCTCGGACAGCCTGCGGTTGGTCCGCATCTGGCTTGGTTGGAAGCAGCCCTTCGACGCAACCAACGATGAAGACGTAAGGTGAGCTTAGTCCCTTACTCTTGTGTAGGCTCATGATCCGGACCTCCGCAACTTCGAGCGGTATCTCCGGCTGGGTGATCGCGTCATAGAGCTTGTCGAAAAGTGCCTGTGGGGTGTCGACCCCATCCTTGCAGCCTTCGACCGCCTCGGCCAGGAGCGCTGTACCGTCATCGTCGGGCAGCCACGCGGCAATGAATTGATGGAGATCCGGAGCGAGCGCCAGCGTATCCAACTGACCGCGGATTTCACGGAACCGCTCGACGAGAGCTCCGGTATGAGGGATTGCCAACTCGCCAGATGCAAGGGCAGTCATGACTGCCCACGGGGAAAGATTCGTCTGCCTGACATGGTGCAGGACTCGACGGTAAGGATTGGTGCGCCATGTGTCGTGACCCACTCCCAGTAGCCACCTTAGCGCCACCCGGTCTTCATTATTGAGCATTAGCTTCAGCAGCGCGAAGCGCTCCTGGGCGCGCATCGTATCGAGCGCCGCTTCAGCATAGTACGACTTGGTCGGGACGTTCAGTGCACGCAGCCTGTCAAAAACTGGGCGCGCGATCTTGCCTCGCTGCGCGAGCACGATGACGTCGCGAGGCGCGACGCCGGCATCAATCAATTGGGCGATTTTCGTGGCGACGGCATCCGCCTCTGCCGTGTCCGTGGGATATTGCCGCACAGCAATTTGTCCAGGACCGTTGTCCGGACGCTCCTGCATCTGTCCACCAAGGCGATTCGGATTGTGAACAATTAGCGCGTTCGCCATACGCACGACCGTTGTTGGACAACGTCGGCACTCGGCGATCGCATGCTCATCTGTCGGATGCAGATCTGCCCACTCGCGAATGCCTTCCGGATGGGCATGTCGGAAGCTGTATATCGACTGATCATCGTCGCCGATGATGCACATGGAAGCGTCGTCAGCGAGAAAGAGCAGCGCATCCTGCTCAGCGCGGTTCAAGTCCTGGAATTCGTCGACGAGCAAGTGCGAGAACTCGGTTCGCTCTTGTGCGCCCGGGTTTCCCTTTAGGTAGTCGAACAAATGCGGGACAACCTCGTCCATCAGCATTGCTTCGTGCGTGATGAGCCAAGCGACGAGTTCATCGACGAAAGCCTGATCCGCCGGCGTCCGCGCAAATCCCGGCTCCTCAGTCTGCAATCTCGCCCATGCGGCGCCATACGCTAACATTAATCGTTTACGCTGATGCTTGGTGCCATGGACGGCATTGAGATCGTAGAGCAGCGGTTCTAGCTCGAACTCGTTGAGGGGACGCGGTACCCGGCCAAGCATCGGCAAGACGTGGTTCCGCATCAGGATCGACATCGCCAAGCTGTGCAGCGTCCGCCCCCGGAGCCCGTTAGCGCCTGGAACCCCCAACGAAACGAGTTCGCGATGAAGGTCTTCCGCCGCTACCCGTGTGAACGTCACTGCGAGGATTTCGTCCGCTGGGACTTGCTCAGCCTCGAGCAATCGCGCCACGCGTCTCTTCATTGCGTATGATTTTCCGGCCCCTGGGCCAGCAAGCACACGAATTCGATTGCTGGTCGAGGTGACGATCCCGTACGCGGGACTGTCTTCGGGGAGATTATCGTTCCAAGCCATGGCTTCAGCCTATCGTACCGGCGCTATTAGGCAATATTCACACCGACATCGCATCGATGGTTCGAAAACCAGGGAGGGGTGACCTTTGCACCCATTTTGGACAATGAAAAAGCGGCTCAACTGAGCCGCTTTCCATGACAGCAAGTGCTGTCCCGCATGGTGACCCTGGGCGACCCACTCTTCGAATGACAAATCCGCAAGTGGAGCCTCCTAGCGCACTGCTCGAACTTACTGCAGAGCAGGTCCAGCGCATATTTGCCGCCGCAAATTCCGAACCTGTCCGTGTCCTGGAGATACTCGTCGACGGGACCAAAGGCGCCAAAAACCGGGACCGCATTAGATCATAGTGCACTCGATGTCGCGAGCAAGAAGGCACAATTTGCATCCATCGCCAAGCTGTAGCTGTTAAGACTATGAACCGCGGTAGGCTCAAGCTAAGCTAGTTGGCATCGTGCATGGGATCGTCGAGTATCGAGTTACTATCTCACGCAGCAGAGCTATTGCACCGGAGATAGCTCATCTCTGACCCCTTTAGCTGATGGGCCTTGCGAAGATATCAGGGTGAGCGGATCATCCAGGCTCGCGTCCAAAGCGTCAATTGCGGGTTGAATGCCAATGCCCATTCGGATCGCCATAATCGGAGGCGGAGCGTACGGCGCCACTGCCGCCATGCGGTTGGGACGACTCGGTCACAATGTGACCTTGTTTGAACAAAAAGGGCGCCTCGTCGACGGTGCGACATTCAACAATCAGAATCGCCTTCATCGTGGCTATCACTACCCCTTAGAACCGTCGACCGTTGAACAATGTCGACGAGGCTTTCAACGATTTCAGGAGGAGTTTGGCGACTGCGTCGATCAAAATTTCTCGAACGCCTATTTCATCGCTTCTACCTCGGCCCTCACCGAGCACGACTTCATCGACTTTTGCTCGCAGATGCGTCTGCCCTGGAGGCAGGTACCCCTTACAACACATCAGCCGCGAGTCGAGAACGCCTCAGCAGCCTTCATGGTCGAAGAGGCCGTCTACGACGCGCAGACTTTAAGAAAGCTGCTTATCGCTAGGCTGGATGACGTCGGTGTCAGAGTACTTGTTGGCCATAACGTCGATCGTATTGCACGTCGGGGTACCAGCTTTGTTTTGTTCTCGGGCGTCGAACAGTTGGACCAGTTTGATGCGGTCATTAACTGCAGCTACGCGGACATTGCTCGGCTAACGGTTCAGCTGGGCCACGACCTGCCCGCATTGAGGTACGAATACACCGCCGTTGCCATTATCGAAGTCCCTTGGGAGACGCGAACTGGCATAACCATTGTGCTTGGCCCCTACACGACCATCTTGCCGTTTGGGTCGAGCCCAACTCAACATCTTCTCTATCATGTGGAATCGTCTCGCATCGTCTCCGACCTGGTACGACTGCCGGAAGATTGGAGGAAGGCCGAGACGGGACCGCTTCAGGATCCCCTAACTTGGTTCAGGCACGAGTTGATGCCGCGATGTGCGGACTTTGTTCCCGATCTGCGACGTGCAGTTCCTGTTGGCTATCTACAAGGACCTCGTGTCCTGCCTCCCAAGACCACAAGCCTCGATTCAAGGGTTTTTGACATCAAGGTACACGAGCCCGGCTATCTTACTGTACTATCGGGGAAGGTCGGGAACTGTGTTGAGGCGGCCGACGCGGTCGCCAGCCATTTTTGATCTTTTTGTTTCACGGATCTGCAAAAGGAAAAGGCTCCCGTTGGATGGGAGCCCGCTTTTAGGCCTGCGCGGCGAGAAACCGATGGATGCTAGCGTGCCATACTCGATCAATCGGATCTACGTGAAGACTGTGCATTAACCCATGCCGCGTTGTAGTCGCAACTAGCGCCTTGCCCTTATGTTCGCCAGTCAGGCTACCCAAGCCGACAACGGCATACGGGTAGAACTTGCCCACCAAGCACTGCAAGTCAAATGAGACCAGTTCAGAAAGCGTGGCGGGCCTCCACCCTAGCGCGACCAAGGAGGTAAGAACCTGGTGGGTCGAGCTAGTCGGTCGTGTCTCAAAAACCCCGAACATCCCGACGGAGAGTCTCCGCACAGTTTGCGATGCATCGGAAGACGATGAGAGAAGGTGTTCAGTGATCCAAGGGTCATCAATCCACGTGTAGTCGGCGGCCCGTATGGCAGCAAGGCAACTGGCCCCGTTTCCGACGACTACCTCATACGTTTCTTGCTCCTGGAGAGCGTCGAGCGAGACGAGAGACATGGGGTACCTCCAATTAACTTCCGTCTCTTGGAACCCTCTTTTTCCGTGAGAGGTTACAGGTTAACTCACCATTCCGTTTCGCCAGTTGAACATGTCGTCTGCCTAGGCCGGATTCGAAACCCTGGAAGGGGTCGGGGCGAAGGACACTTTGGAAAAATGAAAAAGCGCCTCAACCGAGGCGCTTTTTCATGACATAGGATATTGTCCCGTATGGTGACCCTTCCCGACCCACTCTTCGAAAGCTAAATCAGCAACCGGTGCCTCCTAGCGCAGCTCCCGAACTTACTGTGGAGCAGATTCAGAGGATATTTGTCGCCGCAAATTCCGATGCAGCAGCAAGGCTCCTGGACATGGCAAGGACCTCGCCCGCGAGCAGATTCAAGTCCCGGTCGGCGCGGGAGCCTTCTTGAAACTGGCAGCGGTCACTTGCTCGGTCAACTTCCTCGCAGGTCGTATCCACCCGATGAAGATGGAGGGTTTGATGAACGTGGCCCCCTTCTTGCCGAATGCCATTTTGGCGCGGAGCAGGCAGCACTGTTTCCGTGCTCTCGTGAGCGCGACGATCATTCTGCGGACGTCGACAGCGCGGATGTTGGATTTGTGATTTAGGCCCAATATGAAAACGTGCTGTGCCGACATTCCCTTGGCACCCTCAAAGGTTGTGAGCCGGATCGTTGGTTTTGCCGGATCGAGCACTATAGGTTCCACCTCCTCCGCTTCTGCCGGGGCCCACCCCTGTGCCTCTTGAAGCACCGCCGCTCTGAACCCAGCGTCGACCAACGCATATAGTGGATCGCCGGTCTGAATTGCCGCACTTATCCACCCCTCATAGCCCACGGGCTTGTCGACTTCGATCGCGATGCGCCACCCGAGGCTAGACTCCGGGCTTTCAGCAAGGATCGAAAGCGCGTCCGCCTTAACAAACGGATCGTCCATCTGCTCTTCGACTGGCGCTTTGGTTTCGACATGCAGGCCGGAATCCTCAAGATAGCTCTGAACCTGGGAAGCCCATGGCTTCGAGCCGATGATGAGGACCGTGGGAAATCCCTTCTCGTGTGACTCCTTGATCTCCTCGGCCGGGATTTTGCCGATCTGATCGAGCACGTACTTGCCGAACAGGTTTGCCCTTGGGGTTTGGGTCGTTGTCTCGACGACTTTGATTGCAGGGTATTTTGCGTCCACCTCAGGTCGCGGAAATGGGTCGTAGCGCTTGGGGATGCGCTTACCCAACAGACCACGTTTGTCGGCCTCGCTGATGATGTCGTTGGTGGCGTCCACGACAGCAGGCGAGCAGCGCATACAGAACGGCAGATTCTTCTGGAGATAGTCTTCGCGGCCATAGAGACCACGGATGTGATCCTCGCTCGCATCACGCAGATCGCCATAGAGTGCTTGGTCATCGTCGCCAGCAACGACGATGTTGCTCCCCCCGGAGAGCATGTCGATCATGGCCATCTCGGCTCCGTTCAGGTCCTGGACCTCATCGACGATCACAAGATCGTAGGCTGGAACGAGTGCAGGATCGGCAGCCAACACCCGGTGGAGGTGGACCGTGCCGTCGTCGTGGCCAACCGCATCGTAGTAAGAAGCACGGGCGAGAAGGAACTCCGCCTCTTCGTTCATCACGAGCTTTCGAAGTGACGGAACGTATGACGGTGCGGCACCCCCTTTTGCGATGACCCAGTCGGCTTTTGCCAGCGAGATCAATCTCGGGAAATATCTAAGGTCGGCGGTAAATCCGGCGGCCTCACGGATTGAGGCGCTTTGTTTCAGCGTTGTGTAGCAATAGCCGTGGAAGGTTTGCACGCGGGCCTTATCCCCGAGATCCTTCTCAAGATCGCGCTTCAAGCCTCCAAGGAATGTCATGACCAACCGACGGTCCGTCGCCGACGAGGGCAACGCATCAAGGAGTTTGCCGAACGTCGTCGTCTTGCCGGCACCTGCTCCGGCAACAATCATCTTTCGCGGATGCACCGTCTCGACGATGTCCTTGACGATTGCATTCAGTTCTTCGCTAGGAGTGGGAGCCATCTGGCGATTATATTCTCATTCTATCGAAGGTGAAGGGGCGGTGGCGCGCCAGGTTCATGCACGAGTTCGAAACCTAGGGAGGGGTGGCAATTTTCTCATCAAGTCACAAATGAAAAAGCGGCTCAACTGAGCCGCCTTTTCAAGACCTATATGCTGTCCCCCAAGGTGACCCTACCCGACCCACTCTTCGAAAGCTAAATCAGCAAACGGTGTCTCCTAGCGCAACCGCAGAACTTTCGCCGGAGCAGGTTCAGAAGATATTTGCCGCCGCAAATTTCGAGCCTGTCCGTGTCCTCAGGGAGAAGCTCGTCGATGCGACCAAGCACACCGCGGAATTGCTGACACGCTAGACGGAGATCGATCGCGCTGGCCGACTTAGTGATTGTGCCTCCGAGTATCTGCTTGCGCCCACGGCCATCGCAGTGGGGCCGCCGCCAGCCAGCAGACCCACCGACCGGCGACTGGCCTTGGCGGCGCGGAGAGTTGGCAGGCGGCCGCTCCGGGAGAACCAAGCACTAGGGCAACGAAACGCTAGGCAGCGTAACGCACTCGATCGACGCTTTGATGTGCCCATCCTCGATGTAATTCACGAATCCGACTACTACGCCAGCCGGACCGCAGTTCCAGTGATGTGGGTCGCCGGGACCATAGGCGCTATCCTGCATATCTCCGCCCCTGGTGCCCGGCGCAGGCGAAGGGTTGTCACGGAAGGCCAGCAGTTGCGCAAAGCCAGTGTTGGTCGCATCCTTCAGTGCTTGGACCGCCTGAGCTTGTGACACGGATTGCGCCTGAAGGGCCGCTTCTAGGTCGCTGATACGGTTGGAAAGGGAATCGGCAGTCTCAGTTGGCACCTTGGGGATACCAAACCGTATCAATGGAATCTTAGCCGTTCCGTCGCGGGTTGCGATTCCGATGATGCCACCATCGAACACCGTCTGCCCCTCCCCAGCGTCCACCCCCGTGCGTGTGCAGTTGAGCGTCACGTTTGCGTTGGGCTTGACAACTGAGCCGGACAGGGTGGAGAGGTCGGAGATCTCCTTGCCGTCGAAAGCTACCTTGCAGTCGGCGATCTCAGGCGGGTTGACGTTGACGGTGTCGATTATCGTCTGCTCGGAGCCCCCGAAGACGTAGGTTGCCGAAATGGCCTGCTCTTGAATGGTCAAGTCTGTGAGATGGAAGGTTCGGGTAGCAAAGCAGCTCTTGATCACATCCGCCCCCACCTGCGACGCCGTGATCAATTCGGTATTGAGGACCTTACGCGACCAGTACGAGCCATATTGGCTTTCACAGCGCTGCGTCTGCATTTCCTCGATCGCGTCGGACGAGCCCTCTGCCCGACCGCTGAAGAGCGAGTAGGCGGCCTCGATCTGGGCCCTCTGCGCGTTGCTCGCATACCTGTACTCGGACTGGCAGAGATTCGCCTGGTTCACTTGGTCGATCTCGTCCTGACTGGCATAGCGCGCGATGTCTCGACCAAGCACCTTCGCGATATCAAGGCACTCCTGCGCTTGGACTGAACCGGCCGACAGCAGAAATGCGGCAATCGCCAGTTTCACTATTTTTGACATTACCAACCTCCTTGTTGTCGAGAATGATCCCGCTGCGTCGTTTGCTAGACGCACTGCACCATATACTCCATTGCCATCACGAGAGATACCTCGTGACTGTTGATCGGCGTAGCTGACAATCTTCCGTCGATACTTCTGACTAGAGACTTTCGCAGTGGTCAATGATCCAGCGAATGGCATTGGGATGGGTACACGCACGGAAGTATTGCAGGAAGGCGATGGCGCATGTCGCCTTCGTATCCAAACGCTGTGCGTTGGCGCGACGTTGTAGCTCTTGGCATCTCGCGCACGGCATTGCCATTCGCGCGTCGAGAGCGCGCCTTTTGTTGCTGATGACGCGTGAGCTTGAAGGGACGGCCGAGGCTCTATCCCCGTGCCTGAGCCCGTGAAGGCGCTGACCGCGGTGATCCAGGAAGCCTATGTCCAGGGCCTCTCGACCGCTCGGTCGACGACCTGGTTAGCGCCATGGGCATGAGTGGCATCTCCCAAAAGCCAGGGTGTTTAGCTTGCGTGTGGGATGCATTCTTTTCCCGGAAGATTATACTTCCCCTATGTTTGCATCATTTCGAAAGTGCGATTTGCAGGTCCACTCGCCTCGCGACCCAAGCTGGGTTGGCTCGCGTCCGCTTGGCAGAATCAACGGCGGGGCAACTGTTTCCGACCTCGACATCGAGCACGCTCGCACTGCGTGGGCCGAAAGCTTCATCGACGCGTGTGTCGCAAAAGGCTTGCAGGTTGTAGCCGTTACCGGCCACCATGAGATGGTGTTGGTCGAGCATGTCGCTAGAGCACTTACCGCTCGCGCCGACAGCGGCTCGCCGGTGGACTTGTGGCTCTTCCCCGGCATGGAGTTGACCGCCCAGGACGGGATGCAGAGCATCATCGTATTCGACGCGGAGCTTCCACCCAGCTGGTGGGTGCAGGCGCAAGGTGCACTTGGCATTGAGCACGCGGCGATAGACACAGGTGCGGCGTCGGCGCGGGGACTTACGCAGTTGGCGTTCCCCTACAACGAGATCGCAAAGAGGCTCGACGCCATTGCCGGGCTCAAGGGAAGATATATTGTTTTGCCAAACGTTAGCGAGGGCGGACGGCATACCACGGTGATTACCGGTCACCATCAGGCCTTCGCGTCAATGCCGTATCCTGGTGGCTATATGGACAGGGGGCAAACCCTTCACACGAGCGGCACCACCCATCAGAAAAGGCTTTCGGGTCAGGAGGCTATCTGGGGCAATCGAGCGATCTATCCATTGCCCACCTCGGACGCACGAGAAGAGGGCTTTCCTAACCTCGGAAGCAACAATGCGTGGATCAAGCTATCGGCACCGACCGCAGAATCCATCAAACAGGCATTTCTCGCGAACCAGTCCCGCATCCGCATATCCGAGCCAAGTTACCCGAACATCGTCGTTAGGTCCTTGGCCATATCCGGAGCAAACCCACTAGCCGACGTCGTCCTGGAGTTCAGTCCAGAGCTCAATACGATCATCGGCGGACGCGGATCAGGAAAAAGCACTGTTCTTGAGTACCTCGCCTTTGGCCTGGGTCGAAGCTGCTACGATCTCCAAGCTAAGGATTACTCGGGAAAGGATCGCCTCCAAGCGCTCATTCGCGACACCATCATCGCCGAGAATGCTTCGGTGACGATCGACGTAGTGCAGGATGGTGCACCCTTTCAAATAATGCGCGGTCCGATCAGCGGCTACCAGCCCGTGCTGCGATTCCCAAACGGCAAGACCCAGACTATGGCGGACAAGGAGCTGAGGTCGCTGATTCCAGCCACGGCGTATAGCCAAGGCGAACTCTCGGAGCTTGGGGCGGCCAAGGGCGGGACGAAGATGACCGACCTGCTCGCCTTCATCGATCCAAGCTACAAGTTCGAAGCCGAGCAGCTTGAGCAGCAGATACTCGATGCTAAGGTTGCACTCGAAGCCGCGTACAAGAAGCTCTTGGAGCTATGGCGTCTCAACGCAGATCGCGCCAAGGCTGACAACCGGGCGGGAGCGCTTAGGGCTCGAATTGCCGGTTTACAGGCTACGCTCCCTAAACTCGAGCCGGCCGATCAAGCGGTGCTGGACAGGCACGAGCAACTGATTGAACTCTCCCGCGAAGTGGTCCGCGTAGAGCAAGTCGTGCTGGAGATACAGGAAGCGTTCTTGGAGGTTACGAGCCTTGTAACCGGCATACCCGATGTGGAAACAACAGCGTCAGAGCCGACCTTTGAAGCCTTTCGTCAACACGCGAACACCCTTCTGATGAACGCGCGCAAGGACCAGGAAGGGCAATCGAGGGTGCTAGTTGCTGATCGATCGAAACTGACCAGCGCCATCAGTGCGTGGAACGAGGAAGTTGCCGCGCACGCCAAAATTCGCGATGCGATCTTAGAAAAAGTCGGCGCTCACAAGAGCGTAACGACACAGATCGCCGAACGCCAAGGAGAGCTGGCAGCCGAAACACGTCGACTTCAGGACTTCGACCGGCAGATCGCAAACGCGGGAAACTCCGTCGACGCAATCACCGTGGCGCGCTCATCCCTGAAGGCCCTGGTAGCGGCGCAGCTAGAGAGGCTTCGAGAGTGGGGCGCTCGCATCGAGGATCATTCCGATCAGACGATCGTGGTCAAGATCGACGAAAGCGGGGACCTCAGTGAAGTTCACAATGCACTTGAAGTCCTTGCAGCGAGGACACGGTCGGTTGAGGCTGTTCGGGTTAGAAAATTCGACGAATTGCAGGCTCGCGATGCCGCGTGGAAGGTACTCGACAACGCAATCAGCGAAACAGCCCAGGTGCTACGCTGGAAGCTAAACGGCTCCGATGCCAAGGCGATTCCCCAGTACACCACCGTCGCGAACCTCCTTGGTGAGGGGGACACAGTAGGCAGAGCGTTCCTCGAGCATGTGGATTCTGACAGACTCTCGACATTGGTAAAAGCGGCACCCCGTGCCCGCATATCTCTGATGTACCGTTCCGACGGCCATGAGATCACCTTCGAGAAGGCATCCGAGGGTCAGCGAGCGGCAGCGCTCTTGATGATGCTCATTAAACAGGGCGGCGGTCCGTTGCTTGTCGACCAACCAGAGGGGGACCTGGACAACAGCGTTGTCACCAAGGTCGTCGATCTGATGCACACAATGAAACACCGCCGCCAGATCATGTTTTCT
>Ga0172379_10003994_pt1 | contig 22555 bp, 18 predicted proteins | sample GrowelOW334metaG_FD_119756 | JGI IMG/M metagenome (GOLD analysis project Ga0172379, IMG submission 119756) | Groundwater microbial communities from an aquifer near a municipal landfill in Southern Ontario, Canada - Groundwater well OW334 metaG | ecosystem: Environmental > Aquatic > Deep... | reverse complement strand
TGCACTGTCTTCCGGGTATTACGACGCGTACTATAAAAAAGCGCAGCAGGTTCGGACGATCCTGAAAAACGAATTCGACCGGGTGTTTAAAACCGTAAACATTCTGGTAGCCCCCGTATCGCCGGTTCCTCCATTTGGTATCGGCGAAAAGACGTCGGATCCCCTGCAGATGTGGCTCGCGGATGCGTTTACCGTAACCACAAATCCGGCCGGAGTTCCGTCTCTTGCAATCCCGTCCGGATTTACGAAAGCAGGGCTTCCGATTGGCATGCAGCTTATTGGGCCGCAGTTGTCAGAGCAGCTCTTGTTCCAAACCGGCCGGATTTACCAAGCTAATACCGACTGGCATACACGAAAACCGGAGATAAAATAATGACAAAATCTTACACGATTAATCAGTCGAAAGAGTGGACCGGAAAAGAAGTAACGCTGAAAGGCTGGGTGTATAACAAACGGGGAAGCGGAGCGCTCGTATTCTTACAGGTGCGCGATGGTACGGGATTCATCCAGGCAACGGCTGTAAAAAGCGAACTGGATGAAAAGATTTTTGCCTTGGCCAAAGACATTACGCTCGAATCATCTGTCATCATTACCGGGGTCTGTAAGGAAGAGAAACGCGCTCCCGGAGGATATGAAATTGGTGTTCAAGACATTAAACTCGTAAAGCGTTCCGAGGAGTATCCCATCGGCAAAAAAGAGCACGGTCCGGATTTCCTTCTCTCCTACCGGCATCTCTGGCTTAGGAGTAAGCGCCAGTGGGCGATTCAAAGGATCCGCAACGAGATTATTTACGCGATCTATGAGCATTTCCGGAACGAAGGTTTTATCAAGATCGATTCTCCTATCCTGACTCCCAATGCCTGCGAAGGGACGACAACCCTGTTTCCCGTGCCCTATCTACCCGATTGGAAAGACATTGACGGCGAAAACTGGAAGTCGGAAATGGCAAAGCATCTGGGGAAGAAAGATAAGGAGCTTCCGTTTTGCTATCTCTCGCAGTCCGGGCAGTTGTATCTGGAAGCGGCCATCATGGCGCACCGGCGGGTCTTTGATTTCGGACCGACCTTCCGTGCGGAGAAAAGCAAGACACGTAGGCATCTGACCGAATTCTGGATGATGGATGCCGAGGCGGCATTTGTCGAGCATCAGGAGAATATGAAGATTCAGGAGGGGCTTATCGTAGCAATTGTCGAACGGGTGCTTAAGAATTGTGTGAAAGAATTGGAAATGATCGAAAGAAATACCGAGCCGCTTAAACCCGTGCTAAAAGGGGATTTTAAAATCATTTCCCATCAGGAGGCTGTAGCCATCATTAAGAAGGAAGGCCAATTGATTGGGGAACGCGATGACTTTGGGGCTGAGCACGAGACGATCCTTTCCCAGAAGTTTGACCGGCCGTTTTTTGTTGAGAAGTTTCCGAAGGAAGTGAAAGCTTTTTATATGAAAGAGGATCCGGATGATGACAGCCGGGTTATGAATGCTGATATGCTGGCTTCTGAAGGATACGGCGAGATAATCGGAGGAAGCCAGAGGGAGGATGACTATGAAACGTTATTGGGCCGGATGAAAGCCCTGAATATGCCGCTTGAGGATTTCCAGTGGTATTTGGATTTACGTAAATACGGAAGCGTTCCCCATAGCGGATTCGGGATCGGGCTGGAACGGATTATTGCCTGGGTGTGCAAACTTGACCATGTCAGGGAAACCATACCGTTCCCGAGAATGATGGAGAGATACAGACCTTAGAGAATTTAAAATTACAAATTTAAAATTTAAAATTTTAAGATGAATACGTTTGAACCGATTGTCGGAATGGAAATACACGTAGAACTTAAGACAAAGTCAAAGATGTTCTGCGGGTGCAGCGCGGATTATTTCGGCCATGACCCGAATACCCACTGCTGCCCGGTATGCTTAGGGCTTCCCGGCGCGCTTCCGGTCCCCAATAAGAAAGCGATAGAGTGGTGCGTGATGCTGGGGCTGGCTTTGAATTGTACGATACCCGAGCATTCCAAATTTGACCGTAAGAATTATTTCTATCCCGATCTTGCCAAAGGATACCAGATTTCCCAGTATGACGAGCCGTTTGCGATCCAGGGAAGTCTGGAAATTGACGTACCCGAAACCCCGTCATCCAAAAACCTGATCAAAAAGAAAATACGGATTCGTCGGGTCCATATGGAAGAGGATACGGGAAAACTGATTCACGATACGGTTAACGGAGAGCCGTGCACGCTTATCGATTTCAACCGCAGCGGAGTGCCCCTCGTGGAAATTGTTACGGAGCCGGATATAAGGAGCAGCGAAGAGGCAAGGATTTTTTTGAAAAAACTCCACCAGATTATCCGGGCGGTCGGCATATCGGATGCGGATATGGAAAAAGGAACCATGCGGCTGGAGCCGAATATTTCCGTGAAAGTACAGACAGGACAATCTGCACCCCTTAAGGAATTTATGGATGAGAAAGACCTTCCCAACTACAAAGTTGAAGTGAAGAACATCAATTCATTCGGGTTTGTAAAAAAAGCGATTGACTATGAGATCAAACGCCATATTGAATTATTGAAACAGGGAGAAATTCCCAGCCAGGAAACGCGCGGATGGGATGAGAAAAAAAACGCTACCTATTCCCAGCGGAGCAAGGAAGACGCACATGACTACCGGTATTTCCCGGAGCCCGATATTCCTCCCATCCATTGGGAGAAATCAGAGATAGATAAAATCAGATCCCAAATTCCCGAATTGCCGGAGGCAAAAATTGATCACGATGTTAATGTGTTGAAAATACGCGTACAGGATTCTATTACGGTTCGGGGTTCCGTGGCTATGTCAACCTATTTTGATAAGGCGGTAACAGAAGCCAACAGGTTAAAAGTTCCGCTTCAGCCGATAGCTAATTTAATCGTAAATAAAAAGATAAATATTGATAAAGTATCGCCTGAAGAATTGGTTCATCAGGTACAAAAATCAGCCAACCGAACGTATCTGACGTCTGATGTCATGAACGAAATGATAAATAAAATATTAGCCTCTCATCCGGATGTCATCGCGCAGTATAAATCCGGAAAAGTAGGGGTAATCATGTTTCTGGTCGGGATGGTTATGAAAGAAGCCAAAGGACAGGCGGATCCTCAAACCGTTCGCAAAGTCCTTGAGAGTCAATTAAAATAGAATTAGGAACTGAGCAAAAAACATGAGGTATAATCAAGTGATTCTCAATTCATAATTCCTGATTCACTATTCCAATTATGTCTGATTTTGTACACCTTCATACGCATTCGGAATTCTCCCTCCTTGACGGAGTCGGAAAAGTCGAGGATCTTGTTAACAGGGCAAAAGAACTGGGAATGGATTCTCTTGCCATAACGGACCACGGAGGTATGTACGGGATCTTTAAATTTTACCTGAAAGCGAGAGAAGCGGGGATTAAACCCATATTGGGGGTTGAAGTCTATCAGGCATCCCGGAGCCGTTTGGATAAACAGACCGGAATCGACAATGACCAGTATCACCTGGTTTTGCTCGCGGAGAACAACACCGGTTACCATAATCTCATGAAACTCGTGACGCTTTCGCATCTGGAAGGGTATTATTACAAGCCACGGATCGACATGACGCTTCTTCGGGATTACAGCGAAGGGATTATCGCCCTTTCCGCGTGTCTGAAAGGCGAGATACCGCAGCTTCTGATGACCGACCAGGATATCGAAGCGGAGAATAAGGCCAAGCTCTTCATGGACATTATGGGTCCGGACCACTTTTACCTTGAACTGCAGAGCCATCCCAAAATTCCTGAACAGGCGAGAATAAACAAAAAAGTCGTGGCACTATCGCGGAAACTGGGCATCCCGCTTGTTGCCACCAACGACATCCACTATATCAACCCTGACGATGCGGAAGCTCAGGAAATACTCTTGTGCGTGCAGACCCAGCACACAATGCTGGAGCCGGTCCGTCCCATGTCCATGATCAATTCCCCGGATTTTTATATGAAATCCATTGAGGAGATGAAAGGCGCGTTCGTCCAATATCCCGAAGCTATCGAGAATACAGTGAAAATTGCCGCGCGCTGCAATGTCGAGATCGAAATGGGTAAATTCATTTTGCCGCACTTTGAAGTGCCGGAGGGAGAAACGGCAGATACCTTTGTTCGTAAACTGGCCTTTGAGCGTTTGGAGAACCGGAGAAAAGAATTGACGGAGGAGGCCAAAAAGCGTTTGGACTACGAATTGAGAGTCATTGCGCAAAAAGGATATTCCACCTATTTCCTTATCGTTGCGGACTTCGTGAACTGGGCAAAAAGCAAGGAAATCGGAGTCGGACCCGGTAGGGGTTCGGCTGCCGGAAGTTTGGTTGCCTATTCATTGGGCATTACGGAATTAAATCCGCTGGTGCACAGTCTGCCGTTTGAGCGTTTCTTAAATCCCGATCGGCCGTCTCCTCCGGATATTGATTTGGATTTTGCGGATGACAGGCGGGATGAAGTTATTGCGTATGTTACGGACAAATACGGCAAAGATCGCGTTGCTCAGATTATCACGTTCGGGACGATGGAGGCGCGCGCGGCTGTCCGGGATGTTGGAAGAGCACTCGGTATGCCGTATATCCAGCCGGACCGTATTGCGCGTATGATACCGCCCGGCGTCCAGGGATTTCCGATGACTATAGATAAGGCGATCCAAACAAATCCGGAGCTTGCATCCGCCTACGGAAATGAGCCGGAGACGAAAAAATTATTGGATCTGGCAAGAAAGCTGGAAGGCGTTGCCCGACATGCGTCGGTCCATGCGGCAGGAATCGTGATTTCGAATAAGCCCCTGACAACCTATACCCCGCTTCAGAGGGAAACCAAGGGAGATCGGATCATTACCCAATATGACATGTATTGTCTGGATTTAAATGCCGCCGACGGAAAGGCAATCGGACTTCTGAAAATGGATCTGCTTGGTCTTCGTAACCTCACGATCCTTGAGAACGCCATCAAGTTTATCAAACAAACCCGGAATGTGGACATCAACCTTGTCGATATACCGCTTGACGATCCGGAAGTCTATAAACTGATTTCTTCAGGAGAGACTACGGGCATTTTCCAGCTTGAATCCGGGGGCATGCGGAGGCTTGCGCGGGACTTGAAGCCTACCAAGTTCTCCGATATTTCCGCTATGGTGGCGTTATTCCGTCCGGGCCCTATGGACTGGATTCCGTCGTTTATCGAAGCGAAGGAAAATCCCAAAAAGATTAAGTACGTCCACAAAGACCTCGCACCCATACTTGCTGAAACGTACGGAATCGCGGTTTTCCAGGAGCAGTGCATGCTGATCGCCAACCAGATTGCCGGTTATACCATGGTGGAAGCAGACAAGCTGCGTCTTGCGATCGGGAAGAAAAAGCAAGAGGCGATGAAGAAGGAGAAAATCAAGTTCTGTTCGAAGTGTATCAAGCGGGGCTATTCCAAACAGGATGCGGAGAATATCTTCGGGCTTATTGAAAATTTCGTCGGGTACGGTTTTAACAAAGCCCATTCGGCCTCCTATGCCATGATTGCATATCATACGGCCTATTTGAAAGCGAAATACCTGGTTGAATTCATGACCGCGGTACTGACCGCTGAAAGCCGCGGATCGTCCGGCCCGGCCCGGGATGAGAAAGTGGCCCAGGCAATTCTGGAATGCAAACGCATGAAAATTCCGCTCCTTCCTCCCAACATCAACCTTTCCGATATCGAATTCAGTATCGAATCCAAATTAAACCAGACGGATAACGGCCAAATACGGTTCGGTCTTTCGGCAATAAAAAACGTCGGAAGCGCGGCGATCGATTCCATACTCAAAGCCCGTGAAAAAGGCGGAGCATTCAAGTCCTTTACCGATTTTGCTACGCGCGTTGATTTATCTAAGGTAAACCGGAAGACGATTGAATCCATGATAAAAACCGGCGCGTTTGACCTTTTCGGGAAACGCGCAGCGCTTTTGTCGGCCTACTCAGCCATTGTTGAAAAACAGCACACGCGCAAAGGCAAAGAATCCGAGGGCCAGTTCAGTCTGTTTTCGATGGACGGGGATGATACATTAAAGGATAACCTTCCGGATGTCGAGGAACTCCCGAAGGAAAACCTTTTGCTTTTCGAAAAAGAATTGTTAGGGTTTTATCTGACCGAGCATCCGCTGACTCCGCATCTTAAGGCTCTTGAGCAAAAAGTCACCGTACGGATCGAGAATCTTGTTGTATCCCCCAAGCCCGTCATCATCGGAGGACTGATTACCGCTGTGAAGAAGATAGTCACCAAAAGCAGCAACAGCGAGATGGCATTTGTGAAACTGGATGATTTTACCGGAATCGTAGAAGTTATTGTATTTCCGAAAATATACGCCATCACCCGTATGCTGTGGGTGACGGACCGCATTATATTGATAAAGGGAAAAGTGACGGAAAAAGACGAACGTATTTCGGTCATCGTTGAGGATGCAAAGGCACTTGCCGATTAAACAGGATTTATTTAACGGTTGACGGATTGGAACGCTTGTTTTAAAATTATCCAAATACAAAATAAGAAAAATGAGAGTGTGGTAAACCGAAAGACGAGCACCTATCGATTGGATAACGGTACCTGGAAAGAGTTCGACCCTAAATCAATTAAGGAGAAAAGGGAAGAGAAATCCAGATTTTTAGAAGGAATCCAACTGGCTTCCAATTTGGGATTTGAAATTGCAGCTCCTCTGGTTTTAGGAGTTATCGGGGGAGTGTTTTTGGATAATAAATTCGGAGTCGGTCCGCGGTTTGTGCTTATAGGGCTCGGGATAGGATTTGTTATTTCTGTTATCAATACAATCCGTCTGATTATTAAGTTAATAAATTCTTAAACGACATGCCGGGTGTACATATATCGCTGAAAGCCGAAAAAGTGTTTGAGCTTTTTGGTTTTCCGGTGACCAATTCAATTCTTGCGACATGGGCGGTAATGCTGCTTCTGACGGTGGGAGCATGGCTTGTTACGAAAAACCTCAAGCTCAGGCCGGGCAAGCTCCAGGTAGCCGTCGAGTCAATCATTGAGATGATCTATAACCTTTTTGTCACGATCAACGGAGACAAAACCCTCTTATTTTTTCCCCTCATCGCAACACTCCTTCTTTTTATCATGTTCCTCAATTGGTTCGGGCTGGTTCCGGGTGTGGGTTCAATCGGCATCAATGAGATCGAAGAAGGACATAAGGTATTTGTGCCGCTTTTCAGAGCTGGAACTGCAGACCTGAACACGACACTTGCGTTTGCCCTGATCTCAGTCATCACCATACAGGTAGTGGGAATTAAGACGCTCGGAAAAGAGTATGTCGGCCGCTTTTTTAATACCAAAAGCCCGATCTATTTTTTCGCCGGGATCCTTGAACTGATGGGAGAGGGAACCAAAGTCATATCATTCGCGTTCCGGTTGTTCGGGAACGTGTTTGCGGGGGAAGTCCTTCTCACGGTTATTGCGTTTCTTCTTCCGGTGATTGCGCCGCTGCCGTTTATCGCGATGGAACTTTTTGTCGGATTTATTCAGGCTTTGGTGTTCTCAATGCTGACAGCGGTATTTTTATCTCTTGCATCCACGAGTCACGAGCATTAATATATTAAATCAATTAAAGGAGGTGTAGAGTTATGTCAGACGAAGGAATTAAAATGGTTGCGACAGCCTTTACTATCGCAGTAGGAGCCGTCGGTCCGGCTATAGCAATCGGAATGCTTGCATCCAAAGCCATGGAGGCAATCGGACGGAATCCGGAAGCGGAGAGCAAGATCCGGACAAGCATGATTTTGGCTATCGCATTCGCTGAAGCCATCGCAGTCTATGCACTCGTTATTGCGCTTATCATTAAGTTTACATAATAGGTAATTGTTATGGAAAATATCGGGATTGAGCCAGTCTATCTAATAACGCAAATTATCAACTTCGGGATCATCGTATTTATCCTGACCAAGTTGTTGTACCGTCCTATTCTATCCATGCTTGAAAAAAGGAGGCTGAAGATTGAGGAAGGGCTTACGATGGCTGAAGAGATGAAAAAAGATACTCTCAAGGCCGAAGAGAAGAGAAACGCGTATCTTGCCAAAGCGCGGGTAGAGGCCAAAGAGATTGTGGATGACGCGAAGAAAATGGCCGGGCAGAAGGAAGCCGAAATACTGAAAGAGGCACAGGCGGAAGCTTCCCAGATCATTGAGCGGGCCAAAAAAGAGATTGATGTGGAACGGGGCGAAATGGAAAAGACACTGAAAAAGCAGATGATCGTCATCGCAGCCCAAATGGCAGAAAAAATTATCGCTGATTCGCTGTCATCGAGCGACCATGAGAAAATAATCGCAAAGAAAGCGAAGGCCGTCTCTGAAAAGTACCAAAAAGGAGGCCGGACATGAAGGCGGGAAAGGATCAGTCGCAAACGGTAGCCCAGGGGCTGATGGACTATCTGTCTGATAATAAGGAAGTCGAACTTCTGGGGGCGGTTACCGCAGAACTGGAAAAAGAGCTTGGGAAAACAAAAAACGCTACCGAGGTAGTGATAACCAGCCCTTTTTCCTTGACCCTAAGCGCTCAGAAAACAATTGTGAATTCCATCCGGCCCTTCATAAAAACCGATCTGCCGGTTATTAAGCAGATTGATAAGAGTTTGTTAGGAGGGTTTACGGTAAAAGTCGGCGACTGGTTTTTGGACGCCAGCCTGTTAAGGCAGTTGAACGCATTAAAATCAGAACTTATTTCTAATTAATTTAAACGTTTATAAGGACACACGGAATGCCAAAAGCAAACTACTCAGAACAAATTATCGAAGAATTATCGAAGAGAATCAAGGAACACCGGCCAAAAATTGACGCCGGATTTACGGGAGTAGTTACGCAAATATCGGACGGCGTGGCGAAAATCGAAGGATTAAACGACGTCGCCTATTCCGAGATGCTGACGTTTAAAGATGGCAGCCGGGGGGAAGCGATCAACTTGGAAGAAAATTCAGTCGGAGCCATTGTTCTCGATAACTATCTGGGGATTAAGCAAGGTGATCAGGTTAAGGGAACCGGGAAACTGCTTTCGATTGGCGTGGGTGATGAATTTATCGGCCGGGTTATCGATCCGTTGGGAGTACCTCTGGACGGCAAGGGCGCCATCAAACCGTCTAAATTCTATCCGATAGAAAAAATCGCACCCGGAGTCGTTCAGCGCCAGCCGGTAAATACCGCACTCCAAACCGGCATCAAGGCTATTGATACCATGATTCCTATCGGCCGGGGTCAGCGGGAGCTGATCATTGGAGACCGCTCGACCGGCAAGACCGCTCTTGTGATCGACACGATCATCAACCAGAAACATGAAAACGTCATCTGTATTTATGTGGCAATCGGCCAGAAGGCATCCCGTATTGCACAGCTCATCAATACGCTCGAGAAGGCAGGCGCCATGAAGCATACGATTATCGTATCCGCAACAGCTGCGGAATCGGCGTCTCTCCAATATATCGCTCCGTATTCCGGCTGCGCTCTCGGCGAATACTTTATGGATCAGGGCAAGGACGCTCTTGTCATCTACGATGATTTATCCAAACATGCCTGGGCGTACCGGCAAATTTCCTTGATTCTGAAACGGCCGTCAGGTCGGGAAGCTTATCCTGGAGATATCTTTTACCTTCACAGTAAGCTTCTTGAGAGGGCGTGCCGGATGTCAAAGGAAAACGGAGGAGGGTCATTAACCGCTCTTCCGATTATTGAGACCTTAGCCGGAGACTTATCCGCCTATATTCCCACAAACGTCATTTCAATTACCGACGGACAAATCTTCCTTGAGTCGGAATTGTTCTATGCCGGTGTCCGGCCGGCGGTTAACGTCGGACTTTCCGTATCCAGAGTCGGAGGATCCGCACAAATCAAAGCCATGAAACAGGTTGCCGGGAAGCTCCGCATGGATCTTGCGCAGTACCGGGCGCTTGCGGCATTCGCCCAACTTTCAACCGACTTGGATCCCGTGACCAAAGCGCAGATAGAGCGGGGAAGCCGGATGGTGGAACTTCTTAAACAGAAACAGTACCTTCCGTTATCGGTTGAAAAACAGGTGGTGCTTATGTTTGCCGGCACCTACGGACTTATTGATGACATCCCCATCTCAAAAGTTTCCGAGTTTGAAGAAAAATTCCTGGATTATATGGACACCGTTCAGAGCAAGGTATTGAAAACGATAAAAACGGAAAAAATGTTATCAGATGAAACCATCGGAAAATTGAAAAAGATCATAACCGATTTCAAGAAAAGCTTTATTACGAACTAACTTTTATTCGTGTTTTTAACAATTTTTAAATGGCAAGCATCCGTCAGATAAAACATCGGATTAGGTCTGCTCAGAATATCGCAAAGATTACCCGGGCCATGCAGATGGTGGCGGCATCAAAAATGAAAAAGGCCCAGGACAAAGCGGTGATGGGGAAACCCTATGTTTTGAAGTTAGGCGAGGCGACGCGGGAGCTTGCGGAACGGACGAATAGGAACAGGCATCCGCTCCTTGCTCTTGGCAACCCGGACGGCAAAGTCTTGGGGATCCTTATCTCTACGACCAAAGGGCTGTGCGGAGGATTAAACACTAACCTGTTTCGCGTCAATGAGACGTGGCACCGCGCCAATGCGACAGCTGAATATGTGACGATAGGAAAAAAAGGCCAGAGTTACATACTCCGCACGCATAAGACGCTGGTTGCGGATTATTCCGAGCATACGGTCATAACGGATACCGTTGCTCCATTAACCAAATTTATCGTCGACGGTTTCCAGAACGGGACCTATAAGTCGGTTTATCTTATGTATAACTCATTTATAAACGCACTCAAATACGAGCCCCTGATCAATCCTGTGCTTCCGATCTCCTCGCTCCCTACCGAAGGGCCAACCGAGAAAAAAGAAGAGCAGTTTACCGATTTCCTGATTGAACCGAATATCGATGACCTTCTGGATTTTCTGTTGCCCCACTATCTCGAAAACCAAATCCGCGCGGCATTGTTGGAAGCTGAAGCGTCAGAACAGTCTGCACGTATGGTGGCGATGAAAAATGCCACGGAAGCAGCCGAGGATCTGACCAACGAGTTGACACTCATATATAATAAGGTTCGGCAGGAAAAGATAACCTATGAAATCGCCGATATCGTTACGGCACGGTTAGCCGTTGAATAATCGTTATTAAATTATTGGGACATAAAAAGACTATGAACAAAGGAACTATTGTACAAATTATCGGTGCTGTTGTAGATGTAGCCTTTAGCACAGACACGATTCCGGCAATTTATAACGCCCTTGAGATAACTACCGAAAACAGTGCAAATAAAAAGCTAATTATTGAAGTAGCCTCCCATCTCGGAAACGGCCGCATCCGGGCTATTGCTCTGGGTCCGACGGACGGGCTTCGCCGGGGACAGGATGTCTTCGATACGGGAAAACCCATTTCGGTTCCGGTAGGAAAAGAAGTTCTGGGACGCATTTTCAATGTTGTCGGAGAGCCGATTGACGGCAAACCCAAGCCGAAGAATTCAAAAATGTCTCCGATTCATCGGGAAGCTCCAAAGCTGAAAGACCAGCAGGTAAAGACGGAAATCCTGGAAACCGGATTGAAGGTTGTTGATTTGATTGCGCCGTTTGTTAAAGGAGGAAAAGTGGCGATCTTCGGGGGAGCCGGAGTCGGTAAAACGGTACTGATACAGGAACTAATTCGAAACGTGGCAACCGTCCATGGAGGCGTTTCGGTGTTCACCGGAGTCGGCGAACGGTCCCGGGAAGGGAATGATTTGTGGCTTGATATGAAAGCGTCGAAAGTTATCGAAAAGACAGCACTCGTATTCGGTCAGATGAATGAGCCGCCCGGAAGCCGCCTAAGGGTAGCGCTGACGGGTTTAACCATGGCAGAATATTTTAGGGATGAGCAGGGCCAGGACGTTCTTCTCTTTATTGATAATATTTTCCGTTTCGCCCAGGCAGGAAGCGAAGTGTCCGCACTTCTCGGACGGATTCCGTCCGCCGTCGGATATCAGCCGACCCTGGCGTCCGAAATGAGCCAGCTCCAGGAACGGATCACGTCAACCAAAAAAGGCTCCATTACCTCAGTCCAGGCCGTTTACGTGCCGGCGGATGACTACACGGATCCGGCGCCGGTTGCCACATTTGCCCATCTGGATGCCAATATTTCACTTGACCGGGCCATTTCAGAACAGGCTATTTTTCCGGCGGTTGATCCGCTTTCATCCAATTCGCGGATACTGGCTCCGGAGTTTGTCGGCGAAGAACACTATGCTGTAGCCCGGGGAGTCCAAAAAGTCCTGCAGAGATACAAGGACTTGCAAGATATTATCGCGATCCTGGGTCTTGAGGAATTGTCAGATGAAGACAAGCTGATGGTATCCCGGGCCCGCAAGGTCCAGATGTTCTTCTCGCAGCCCATGTTCGTAGCCGAGCCGTTTACGGCGCGTGCGGGTAAATATGTGCCTCTTGAAGATACGATCCGGGGCTTTAAGGAGATTTTGGACGGCAAATATGATAGCGTTCCCGAACAGTCATTCTATATGATAGGCGGCATCGACGAAGTAAAAAAAGCTTAAAGAAAAAACTCAATTGAGTTATACCAATGGCTACTTTTCAACTAGACATCATTACTCCTGAGCGGACGGTATTCAGTGATCATGTGGAATTAGTAAGTGCTCCTTCGTCTACCGGCACCATTGCTATCCTGCCGCACCACGTCCCGTTATTTACCCGCCTTATCGAAGGGGAAATTAAGGTCATAAAGCCGGGAGAGGAATATTACCTTGCCATCGGGAGCGGTTTTTTAGAGATCACTCCAAGTAAAGTTACGGTACTCGTGACGTCCGCTTTTCGTGCGGAAGAATTGAATGAACAGGAAATCCTATCTGCCAAGAAACGGGCAGAAGAGGCTTTGCTGACACGGCCTAAAGGGGACGCGCTTCGGGAAGCTCAGCAACTATTCATGCGTTCAACGATTGCTCTTAAGGTGTTAAGACGGAGACGAAAGAGCACCCTGCCGTCCAATTAAAGACAGGTCTTTTAAAGACGATATTTTTGGAGTATGATCAAATAAATTTCCGTACATCGGAAATTTTTTATAACGTTTATTCTATGGGCATTCTCCGGAACTACACCTCTCTTGAATTAATAACGTCATTTAGCCTATACTATTAACATTATCGGCTTACACATGGATAAAAAGGGATACCTCATCTTAGAAGACGGACACAGTTTCGAAGGCTATTCATTCGGCAGTCCGAAGCCGGTTTCCGGAGAAGTGGTTTTCAATACCGGAATGGTAGGGTATCCCGAAGGATTTACCGATCCGTCCTACTGCGGACAGATCCTCACGATGACGTATCCCCTTATCGGCAACTACGGCGTTCCTTCCGACAAAAAAAGCCAGGGAATCCCGCTCTTTATGGAATCTGATCGTATACAGATACAGGGACTGATCGTATCGTCTCATATCGAGAGTAAGGCCCAGTGGCAGGCAGTCAAGACCTTGGGGCAGTGGCTGACCCAGTCCGGAGTGCCGGCCCTAAGCGGCATCGATACGCGTACTCTAACCAAAACAATCCGCGAACACGGCGTCATGAAAGGCGTTATCACCTTCGACAAACCCGATGGGAAGCCATACCAATTCCGGGATATCAATGCAGAGAATCTGGTAGACCTTGTTTCCACAAAAGAAACCCAAACCTACGGGAACGGAAAATATAAAATCCTCGTGTTTGACTGCGGACTTAAATATAACCAGATACGTCTCATGCAAAAGTACAATACTAAGATTATTCGAGTCCCTTGGGATTTTGACCCGTTCAAAAACCGCATCGAATTCGATGCGGTTTTCATATCCAACGGCCCGGGGGATCCGAAGATGGTTGATAAAACCGTCAAAACAATTCGGACCATCATGAATTTGAGGATTCCGATTTTCGGAATATGCTTGGGCAACCAAATCCTTGCCCTTGCCGCCGGGGCAAATACCTACAAACTGAAATATGGACACCGGGGGCAGAACCAGCCGGTAAAAGACGAGCTTACGGGAAAATGCTACATAACGACTCAAAACCACGGGTTTGCGGTGGATACTAATTCCCTTCCGCCGGATTGGGACACCTGGTTCACGAATCTGAACGACCAGACAAACGAGGGGATACGCCATAAAACGTATCCCTTTTTTAGTGTGCAGTTCCATCCCGAATCCATGCCCGGACCAATGGATACGGAATGGATGTTTGAATATTTTATCGAGCAGGTGAAAAAGTACGGAAAGCGCTAATGTATGAATAGGGATAACACTAAGGACTATAAGAAAATAAAAAAGGTTTTACTCCTCGGATCCGGAGCTCTCAAGATCGGAGAAGCCGGCGAGTTTGACTACTCAGGGTCCCAGGCCGCAAAGGCGCTTAAGGAAGAACACATCGAAACAATTCTCGTCAACCCGAATATCGCAACCGTCCAGACCTCCCATAACCTTTTTGTCGACCACCTCTATTTTGTTCCCGTCACGCCCTACTTTGTCGAGAAGGTTATCAAAAAAGAACGTCCGGACGGGATTATGTTGGGTTTCGGCGGCCAGACAGCCCTTAACTGCGGTTTGGAGCTTGACCGGCGGGGAGTATTGAAGAAATATCACGTGCAGGTATTGGGAAGTTCGATTGCAACTATAGATCTGACGGAAGACCGGCTTCTTTTCAGGGAAAAAATCAAGTCCTTAGGTCTCAAGGTTCCGGACAGTAAGCTCTGCAAAACGATGAAAGAGGCGGAAAGTATTTCGGATACGATCAATTACCCCGCAATCGTCCGCGCAGGGTTTTCGCTCGGGGGTTTGGGATCGGGGGTCGTGAGAAATAAAAAACAATTGATGGAGAGGGTGCAAAAAGCGCTCGCCCTGACTCCCCAGGTTTTGATCGAGGAATATCTGGAGCACTGGAAAGAGCTGGAGTATGAGGTTGTCCGGGATACCGAGGACAATACGATCATTATCTGTAACATGGAAAACCTGGACCCGATGGGAATCCACACCGGGGAATCCATCGTCGTCGCTCCGTCCCAGACTTTGAACAATACCGAATACCACATGTTGAGGTCTATTGCTATCAAAGTTGTGAAGTCGCTTCCGATTATCGGCGAGTGCAATATCCAGTTTGCCCTCCATCCCCATACGGGAGAATACCGGATCATAGAAGTTAACGCCCGGTTGTCCCGTTCATCCGCACTTGCGTCCAAGGCGACCGGGTATCCGCTTGCGTATGTTGCGGCCAAGCTTTCACTCGGATATCGCCTGTGGGAAGTCCAAAACCAGGTGACGAAGGCCACGTCTGCTTTTTTTGAGCCGGCCCTTGACTATGTTGTGGTAAAAATTCCCCGGTGGGATTTTTTGAAATTCAAAGGTGTGGAGGATTCCCTCGGCAGTGAAATGCAGAGTGTCGGGGAAGTGATGGCGATAGACCGGTCATTTGAAGCCGCTCTTCAGAAAGCCATACGGAGTCTTGATATGGATTACGAGGGGATCATCAGCGATGATTTGGATAAGGGCAAGATAAGCGGTAAACGTCCGAAACCTCTCTTGAAGAACCTGAAGCCTACTCCCGACCGGATTTACAGCATCGCTTACAACCTATTCTACGGCCAGGATATTGAAGAGATCCACAAAATAACGAGCATCGACTACTGGTTTTTGCGCAGGATCAAAACGATTGTCGACTATTTCAAAGCGATGATTAAGGAGTCGGCAAACGGCGTTGTTCAGAAAGATACGCTTACGGGTGCGAAGAAGCTCGGATTTTCCGACCAGCAGATCGGTGAAGTCTATGCAAAATCATGGAAAGAGATCCGCGATACCCGGAAAAATTGGGACATCGTGCCGAAGATCTGCCAGATCGACACGCTAGCCGGAGAATTTCCCGCCCAGACCAATTATCTGTATTTTTCCTATCACCGCGAAAAAGATGATGTGGATGTCGGGCATCCGAAGCAGGTGGCCGTGATCGGCGGCGGGCCGTACCAGATCGGTTCGTCCGTTGAATTCGACTGGTGTGCGGTCCATGCGGTTTTGAACGTAAAAAAGATGGGTTTCAGTCCCATCATGATCAACTGCAATCCCGAAACCGTATCTACGGATTACGACATTCCCGACAAGCTGTATTTTGAAGAGCTGACTTTAGAGCGCATCCTGAATATTGCGGATAAAGAAAAATGCCCCTTCATCGTATCTGTCGGAGGACAGATTCCCAACAGTCTTGCCATCAAACTTGCCCAGGAAGGCGTGAAAATGCTGGGAACCTCCTACACATCAATCGACAAAGCCGAAAACCGGCAGAAGTTTTCATCGCTTCTCGATAAACTGCATATCCTTCAGCCGGTATGGCGAAAGCTGACGGATAAGGATCAGGCAATTGTTTTTGCCGGAAAAATAGGATATCCGGTCCTCGTGCGGCCGTCCTATGTCCTTTCGGGACGGGCGATGTTCGTCGCTTATTCAGAGGAGCAGATGGTCTTGTATCTCAAGGAATCCGCAACCGAGGTAACGAGTGACTATCCGATGGTCATTTCCAAATTCATTAAAGCTGTCAAAGAAGTAGATTTCGACGCGGTTGCACAAAACGGAACTATCGTTGTCCATGCCATATCGGAGCATATCGAGCACGCGGGGGTCCATTCCGGCGATGCGTCGCTTGTCCTTCCCTCCTTTTCCCTGAGCCACATCGCCAAATCCCAGATACGCGCCATTTCCGCCAAGATTGCCAAGTCCCTCGATATAAACGGCCCCTTTAATATCCAGTATTTGGTAAAAGAAAGCGAAATCCACCAGCCGGAGGTTCTGGTGATTGAGGCCAACCTGCGCGCGTCCCGGAGTTTCCCGTTTGTTTCCAAAGTCCTGAACGAGAATTTCATCGCAATCGCAACCCGCATCATGCTAGGAGAAAAAGTGAAAGCCCCCAAGATTGCCAAACCCCCGTATTTCGGGGTGAAAGTGCCTCATTTCTCATTCATGCGGCTTCGGAAAGCAGATCCGGTCCTAAGGGTTGAAATGTCTTCTACCGGAGAGGTCGCGACATTCGGCCATGACATGTATGAGGCCTATTTGAAATCAGTCCTCTCAACAGGTCTTCCCTATCCGGAAAACAGCGTGCTCCTGTCTCTGGGAGGGTCTGACTGCAAGCAGCGCATGCTGACCGGCGCACGGCTTCTCCATAAGGCGGGATATAAGATTTATGCCACGCGCGGGACAACGGACTTTCTCAAGGAATACGGGATTCCCGCGGAATTCGTATACAAAGTCCATGAGAAGGAATATCCGAATGTCGTCGACCTTATCAAAAACAAGAAAGTCCAGTTCGTCATCAACCTGAGCGATTCGGAGGATCGGGCGCTTTCGCATATCATAAAGGAATCCTCGGACGGCTATTCGATCCGCCGGGCTGCGGTTGATATGAATATCCCGCTTTTTACGAAAGCAACGATTGCCACTTTCTTCATAAACGGAATTGTTAAATTCGGGAAGGACAAGATCGAAGTCTTGGAGTGGCAAAACTATTTAGACTTATGGAAATTAAAAAACGTGCATTCCCACGAAAGGAAGACTCTATGACAAACCCATTTTTCGGGAAAAGCGTTATTACGATAGATTCCGTCAGCCCTGAGGATGCTCGGAAGGTATTTGCCCAGGCGGACGCCATGAAACGCATGAGAGAAACCGAAGGTGCTACAAACGTCCTTCTCGGAAAAGTGATGGCGGCGTTATTTTACGAGCCGTCCTCACGGACCCTGACATCCTTTATCACCTCGATGCAGAGGCTCGGCGGAGGATTCGTGCCCCTTAACAACATGGCCGTCACGTCGGTGGCAAAAGGCGAAACCATCCATGATACGGCAAGGGTATTTTCCTCCTACGCGGATATCATCGTCATGCGGCATCCTGAAAAAGGAGCGGTCGGGGAATTTGCAAAATTTGCGTCCGTTCCGGTGGTAAATGCCGGTGACGGATCCGGGGAACACCCGACGCAGGCCCTTCTGGACAGCTATACGATCGGCAAGCACTTCAAATCATTCGAAGGGATTACCGTTGGTATGGTTGGGGACCTTCTTTACGGACGGACTGTCCACTCCCTTTCCAAAATGCTCGCAAAACTGGGAGTAAAAAAGTTTGTTTTCATCTCGCCTTCCGAACTTCGGATGCCGAAGGATGTGTGTGAGGCCGTTCAAAAATCCGGAGCTGACATGCGTGAAACGGAAAATTTAACTGAGGTGATCAGTTCTCTTGACGTTATTTATATGACCCGGGTGCAAAAAGAACGGTTTTCGGACCATGAAAAGTATGAGAGATTAAAGCTTGCGTATATCCTGACGCCGGCTCTCATGGATAAAGCAAAAAAAACATCGATAGTCATGCATCCGCTCCCGAGAGTCGGGGAAATCACGCCGGATGTTGATACTGACAAACGGGCTATCTATTTTACCGAGGAAATGAGAAACGGGATGTACGTGAGAATGGCTTTGATAAAGATGATATTAACCAAGTAAATTTCTAAGTGCTCTAAACGATGAAACAAGTAAAACTTAGAAATTAGGTCAATTAGAAATTATATGTCCATTGTACGTTTTCCATCCCTTGTCGATATCCATGTCCACCTTCGGGATCCCGGGGCGACTCAGAAAGAGGATTTTTACACCGGGACGTCGGCAGCCCTAGCCGGCGGTATAACGACGGTATTTGATATGCCGAATAACCCTATTCCGACGTTTAGTGAAGAGGCACTTAACGATAAGCTGAAGATCGCAAATGAAAAAGCGGTATGCAATTGGGGACTGTATTTCGGCACGGACGGGAAAAATGTGGACCTATTTGAAAAGATCGCGTCCAAGGTTGTCGGGTTGAAAGTCTACCTTAATAGTACGACCGGAAAGTATATAGTTGAAGACGAGAGGCTGGTTGAATGTATTTTTGCCGCCTGGCCGCGGGAAAAGGTGATCGTTGTCCATGCGGAAAAAGAAAAACTAGACCTTGCTTTGAAGCTGTGTGCAAAGTTTAAGAACAAGCTTCATATTGCCCATGTAAGCACAAAGGAAGAGCTTGAGAAAATCATTGAGGCCAAAAAAGACCAGTTGCCGGTCACATGCGAAGTTACTCCCCATCATCTGTTTTTGACCGATGCGGATCTAAAAGTACTAAAAAATTACGGCGACACAAAGCCTTCACTCGTAAGCAGCGAAGACCAGGAATTCCTATGGTCACATCTTGGTGATATTGATTGCATTGCTTCCGACCACGCTCCCCATCTGAAAGAAGAGAAAGAATCCGATTCCCCGCCGTCAGGAGTGCCGGGTTTGGAAACGATGCTACCGCTTTTGTTAAACGCAATGAACAAAAAACAAATAACAAAGAACGACATAATTCGAATGTTGCACACGAATCCGCATCGGATATTTAACATCACACCGGATCCGGATACGTATACGGAAGTTGATCCGGATGAGGAGTGGACAATTAGGGGGAAGAATCTCAAAACCAAATGCGGCTGGACGCCGTTTGAGGGCTGGAAAGTAAAAGGAAAAGTTGTACGTGTGAGGTGTGGTCATCAACAGGTTATTTAATAAAAGTAGCAACTATTCGCTACTTGACCTACATAATAGTTTATACTATTGTGTATATACTATGATCGTAAGACACCTTGACCAGATACTAAAAGATCATTTTTCTAAATACAAGGAAATTTTAATTCTTCTTGGAGCAAGACAAGTAGGTAAGACAACCATCATTAAACGGATCTTCCCGGATGCTCAATATCTTATTGTAGATAATGAACCTATCAAAAAAGCGCTGGAACATTATGACCCTTCCGTTTATCGGCAGTTGCTTAATGATAAAAGTAATTATGTTGTTATTGATGAGATACATAAACTTAGCGATCCTGGTCGGGCAGCCAAGATTTTTTTTGACCAACTTCCGCAATATAAACTAATTATTACAGGTTCTTCCTCCTTTACTATTAAAAATAAGGCTTCAGAGAGTCTGGCAGGCAGAAAAATAGATTATCATCTTTTCCCTTTATCCCTCAGTGAGTATTTGGTTCAAAACGGTCTTGAAGATAATTTGTCGTTTCAATTCCTTGAACATATAATCGCAGGCGAAAAACTTCATGAAATATTTAAGCCCTATGACCATAAAGGAATTCTTAACAATATTCTTGTTTTTGGCCTTTATCCGGCCATGCTTTCTCATCCGAGCGATTCAGCTTATTTAATCAATCTTTTGGATAGCGTAGTTTTTCGGGATTTGGTTGAATTGTCTCTTTTGGAAAATAAATCAGCCGCTCTTTCTCTTTTAAAACTTCTTGCTCACCAAATAGGTTCTTTGGTAAACTATGCTGAACTTGCCGAAAAATTAGGCATTGGGGCACGAACAGTGAAAAGGTACATTGAGCTTTTTGAACAAAGCTATATTCTTTTTACCCTTAAACCGTTTAGTAATCGGAAAAGAGATGAAATCGGAAAAATGCCTAAGGTCTATTTTTATGATGTAGGTCTTAGAAATGCACTGTTAAATAATTTTGAACCGATAGAAAACAGAATTGATTCCGGTCAGCTTTTTGAGAACTTTATCATTTCAGAAATCCTTAAGACAAATCAATACGGCAATTTTGGCTATTCATTAAACTATTGGCGAACAAAAAGCGGTTCTGAGGTAGATCTGGTTTTAACAAAAACTAATCAACCAACCATTGCTTTAGAGATAAAGGATACCAAAAAACGCATCAATCAATCGTTTATCAACCGTTATCCTGAAGCAAAAATGTCTGTTTTATCAAAAGATAATTATTGGGTTTAATCGTAAATCCAGGTATGATAATTGAATATGAATAATCTAACTGTTTCCTTCCGCGGGACAACCTTTCCGAATCCGGTCGTTTTGCCGTCCGGAATCATCCAGGAAATACCGGATCACAAACGGGCAATTGCTGCCGGAGCCGGCGGAGTAACCCTGAAATCGCTTACGGTTAAACCGCGCGAAGGAAATCCCATCCCGAGAGTGGCACGCTTCGAGCACGGGATTTTGAATTCAGTAGGATTCAGAAATCCAGGGATAGAAAAAGGGGTAGGGTTGGTAAAAGAGTTTCTGAAAAATTCCCCTATTCCGGTAATCGTGAGTATTTTCGGCGGTGAAGCGGATGAATACCAGTATCTCGCGAAAAAAATCGCTCCCTTGAACCCTGATTTTATCGAAGTTGATATCAGCTGTCCGAACGTGCGGTGCGAGTTTGGAGATCCGATCGGAAATAATATCAAGAAAGCTACCGACGTTACCGCAGCAGTAAAAAAAGAAGCTAAGAATATTCCCATTATCGTGAAATTAGCCGCAGATGCAACAGGAGTTGCCCAAATTGCACGATCCTGCGAAGAAGCAGGAGCCAATGCGATTTCCGCAACCAATACCATAGGTCCCGGGCTTCTTATCGATATCAAAACCCGTAAGCCGATGTTAGGAAATACCTTTGGCGGAGTCGGAGGCCCCGCAATCAAGCCGATTGCGCTTAAATGCGTCTACGATATCTATAACCTGGTGAAAGTGCCGATTTTGGGTATGGGCGGAATCGCGACGTGGCAGGATGCGGTTGAGATGATGATGGCGGGAGCAACATTGGTGGGAGTCGGGTCCGCAACCTATTTGAAGGGAATGAAGATTTATGACGAGATCAAGAAAGGGTTGTCCGAGTATATGGTTAAAGAAAATATTAAGTCGCTGAAAGAATTAGTAGGCGTTGCTCACGGAGGGAATTAATCTATGAATTTTACAGACAAATTAAATGCAAAAGTAGTGGATCACAACAGTCTTCTTTGCGTGGGGCTCGACAGCGAGCTTGCAAAAATCCCGGTGCATATCCGGACCAAGGACCATCCCCAGTTTGAATTTAACCGCGCGATTATCAACTCCACTCATGATCTGGTATGTGCGTATAAACCGAATATCGCATTCTATGAGGCGGAGGGGACCAAGGGCCTTGAAGATCTCAAAATGACCATGGACTATATCAAGAACGATTTCCCGGAAACCCCGGTCATTATGGATGCCAAACTTGCCGATATCGGGAACACCAACGAAGGCTATGTGGAATTTATCTTCGATTATCTGGGAGCGGACGCCATAACCGTCCATCCGTACCTGGGGTCGGAGGCCATGAAGCCTTTCTTAGACCGTGCGGAAAAAGGAGTCATCGTGTTATGCCGGACCTCCAATAAAGGGGCCGGAGAGTTCCAGGATTTGGATGTTGGAGGGATGCCTTTGTACCAGAAAGTGGCCCATACGATCATGGATAAGTGGAATTACAACGCAAACTGCGGAGTCGTGGTGGGGGCTACCTATCCGGATGAGCTTCGCAAAGTGCGTCATATTGTCGGCAGCATGCCGATCTTAATTCCCGGAATCGGCGCCCAGGGCGGGGATGTGAAACTGACGGTTGAAGCCGGAGTTGATAAAGAGGGGAAGAATGCCATCATCAATTCCTCACGGGGAATCATTTTTGCGTCTCCC
>Ga0172379_10003993_pt1 | contig 22555 bp, 12 predicted proteins | sample GrowelOW334metaG_FD_119756 | JGI IMG/M metagenome (GOLD analysis project Ga0172379, IMG submission 119756) | Groundwater microbial communities from an aquifer near a municipal landfill in Southern Ontario, Canada - Groundwater well OW334 metaG | ecosystem: Environmental > Aquatic > Deep... | reverse complement strand
AGAAAAAATACACTTCACACTTAAAAAAAACTGGTAGATGAAGAATTGGTCTTCACCTGCCAGTTATCCTTTTATGGACTACATGAAATAATAGATACTTTTTCAGTGGCCTCGTATTTTACCGGCCTTTTTTGTTTTCGCAATTCATTTTATTCGTTTTGTTTTAACTGTTTTCTATCATTTTTTGAGGCTTTTACAAAAATAAACTGCATTTTTATGTCAACTGTTTATTACATTTGGAAAAGTTTTATTAAAAATTAACCCTGTTTGTTTATTCTGAAACTTGAATTTGTGAGTTTCAGCATTTTATGCAAACAATAAAAAGGCTGGAATTTTTTCATTTAGCAGAAAACGTTAATTGATGGTAACTAAAAAAAGCAGAAAAGTATGAAAATAAGGCTATGGCTGAGCATAAGAGTATTATTCTTGGTAATTACTTCCACTGGGGTTGTTTTTTATACCACCCTACTGATTATTGGCCAAAATTTTAAAAAGAATGCTTTTAAAGAGACTATGCAAGTGAATGATAACAATGTAAGCAAATACAGCTCTATTATTAAAACTGCTATTGAAAAAGACTTTAATCTTATCAGAGCTTATGCTCAAATTGCCGAAAGTAAAGGAGTGGAAAACTTTGATAAAAACAGACCTTTTTGCAATGAAATACTTACAGGTTTAGCAGCTAAGAATACCAATTTTACTGCGGTATGGGACACATGGGAATTGCGTTTTACCAATGAAAAATGGAATAAATCACACGGACGTATTTCCCGTTCATTTTATCGATCTGCCGATACACAAATTACAATTAAAATTGATTCGTTGGATATTGAAGGAGATAACCTTGAAAGTATGTATTATATGTACAAACTGGTTCCCGAGGAAGCTATTACGGATCCTTATGGATATTCCTATACAGGAGAAAAAAAGGATGAGATTTTGGAATCGAGCATTGTGGTTCCATTAATGATAAATAAAGAATTCGCTGGTTTGGCCGGTATCGATTTATCACTAGAGCATTTTCAAAAAATGATTGATACCTTGAATCGGGAACAGGACTTTCGGGTAACGCTTTTTTCGTTTAATGGCGATATAATTGCTCATTCGGATAAAAACTTGATTGGAAAAAATATTGTAGTGGCCGATACTTTTTTAACCAGTAGATACAACATGCTCGATAGGATTCAATCTGGGACGGCTTCCCATTTTATTATAAAAGATGCTTTTGGGAATGACAGTTCGTACTTTACCCTTTCATCGTTCACTATTGGTAATACAAAAACCCCTTGGGCAATGCTTATAGAAGCTCCATTGCAAAAAATTGAAGCTCAGGTTGATTCCGTAAAAGCAACGCTAAATAACGTTTTAATTGTAGGCTTATTTATTTTATTGATAATAACAGCCGTCTTTACCCTATTCTTAGTTCTTCCGCTCATAAAAACAAAAAGAATTCTTAATAAATTGGCCGATGGTAATGTGGAAGAAATTCAAAAATTGAATATCAATTCTGATGATGAAATTGGGGATATGGCCAATTCAGTAAATACAGTTATTGATGGAATGAACCGGGTGACCCTTTTTGCTGAAAATATTGGCGAGGGGAACTATAACTTTGAGTTTACTCAACTCAGCAAAAAGGATATGTTAGGCAATGCTATTATTGAAATGAGTAATAGCTTAAAAAAAGCCAAAGAGGAGGAAAGTCTGCGAATTGAAGAAGAAAGTCAGCTAGAATGGGCTTCGCAAGGTATAAACATATTCAATAAAATACTTCGCATCGACAATCAGAATCTGGAATTGCTTACGTATGAAATAATAAAAACACTGGTTGTTTATCTTGAAACGCACATGGGTGGTATTTATCTTAAAAACAGTTTGGATGAAAAAGAACTGGAACTCGTTTCATTTATTGGGTTTAGTAAAGAAAAATATGAGCAACGCTATGTAAAAATCGGTGAAGATGAGGTGGGTCGCTGTGCCTTGGAGATGGAAACCATATTTATGAATGATATACCAAAAGTATTTACGTTGGTTACCAGTGGCTTAGGCCGAGCAATTCCTTCTTCTGTATTATTAGTTCCCTTAATTAGTAACCGGGAATTAGTTGGAGTTTTAGAATTGGAATCGCTAAAGGAAATTAAAAGGTATCAAATTAATTTTGTGGAACGACTGGCTGAAAATATAGCCTCTACAGTGTCGGCAGTAAAAAACAATGTGCGGACTGCGCAGTTGCTCGATCAGGCTCAAAAACAAGCAGAGGAATTGGAACAGCAAGAAGAAGAAATCCGCCAAACAATGGAGGAAATGCAAGCCAGCCAAGAAGAAGCGCACAAGCAGGAAGAGGAATTATTAGCGTTAATTAAGGGTTATAGCGCTATGATGCCGATAATTGAATACGATTTGAAAGGTCGCATTATTGATGTAAATGAAAATTACCTGAAAATTTATAAATCACGAAAAGCACAACTACTTGGCAAACAGCATAAAGCCGACTTGTTTATGAGCGAATCGGAATTGCAAAAACATCAGGAGTTTTGGGAAAGACTTACCGAGGGTAAAGATCAGGAATTGGTAGAATATGTGAAATCAGGTAAAGAAGACTATTGGCTCATTGAGAAATTCATTCCAATTAAGGACAAATATGGATTAGTACATAAAATTATTTGCATTGGCATTGATATTACGGAGCTTAAAAAGACGGAAAGTAAAATAAAACAAATTCAAGAAGGAACGCTGAATATTAAAACAGGGGAGAAGCAAGAGCCTAAAGCAAAAGTAGCTCCAATAATTGATTTAAATCAAGAACTTACCATTGTTGATTTAACCTATTTGAAAATGGTGTATAAAAAAGATTCACATAAGATATACAATATACTAAAACTTTATTACGATACCTTACCAGCCCAAGTAGATGAGGTAAATAAACTGGCTAAAGATAAAGAATACGCAAAGTTGAAATCGCGTATTAATAGCTTGAAAACTAAAATGAGTTATTTAGGACTAAAACAAATTTACGACAGTTTAGGAACTATTGAAAAGCTTATTGTGGAGCAAAAAAATTTAACCGAAATAACTACCATGCTAAAGACCATATCGAATTATTGGTCAATTGCACAACAGGAACTTAAAACAGTATTGCGGTTACCGAATTAAAATAACATAATGTAAAGAAACTTAGTGACAAGCAATAATAATATCAAATGAAATTAATGTAAAGGAATGGAATTTTACCATTGAATAGTAATTTAAGAGGTAACGTTCAATTTGAAATAAATATCGCCCAATGAAAATGAAGCTTAAGATTAATGGGAAAATGTTATTTTTTGTGCTTGGAACCACTATTCTGGTATTTGTAGCAGCAATGGTTTATATTTCGCTTACCCTGCGCAATTTTTCAACAGAGAATTCACAACGGATATTGCAGGCAAAAACAATTGAAATAGCGAACCAAACCGAACAAAAGCTTGCTTCCTATTTAAATGTGGCTCAAGTATTAGCCGATGCCTTTTCGCAATACGATAAAATTCCTGAAGTAGATCGCAGAGCCACTTTGGCAAAAATATTAGAAGATATATTAAAAAAGAACGATGACTTTTTATCGGTTTGGGCTATTTGCGAACCAAACAGTATCGATAATTTGGACTCAGAGTTCAGTAACCAATTGGGAAGTACTATTTTAGGTAATTTTCGTTACGTTTATTATAAACAGAATGGAGAAGTTCGGTTAAGCAATTACATAGAGCAAAATCCAACAGAAGTATTTCGTGGAAAAGTATATACCCGGGTAAAAAATGATCCGGTTTTTACTATTGTGGAGCCTTATTATTCCTATAATAATAAAGATTCCATTCTGCAAACCAATTTGGTTTTCCCAATCATAAAAGAGAACCGTTTTATTGGAGTGATTGGTATTGATGCCCCCATGTCAAAAATACAGAAACTATTTTCGCAGATGAAACCTATGGAAGAAGGTAGGGTTTATATTCTTACTCACGAAGGAAATTTTCTCGCACACCCTGATTCCCTGTTTTTAGGACTTTCTTTTTCAGCGTATGCCTCTGACATTGAACATGAATTTCATGTGTCAGAATATGTTTTAGAAGGAAAAAACATCCATTTTATTGCCGATGAACCGCAAACGGGGAGTAAAAGCATGTTTTTTTTAAAACCACTTTTAATAGGACAAAGTAAAACTCCATGGTCATTTGGTATTTCAGTTCCTTTATCCAAACTATATGAGGGAACAAACCGTACTTTTACATTTGCTTTATTTATTGGGCTTTTAGGGTTGATTATTATTTCATTAATAATTATGGGCATTGCCAATTCCATTACAAAACCCTTGCTAAAAGCCACCCAACAATTACAATTAATTGCAAAAGGTGAAATTCAGAATATTGAAGTAGTTGCCACTTCCCCTGTAAAAGATGAAATAAGTGATATGACTGAGGCAATGTATGTTTTAACCGATGGGCTAAAGGCAGCAACTCATTTTGCACAGGAAATTGGCAAAGGGCGTCTCGATGTACATTATAAAATGTTAAGTGAGAACGATTTGATTGGTAAATCGCTGTTGACAATGCAAGAAAGACTTACAAATGCCCATACTGAGGAAGAAAAAAAGAGGATTGAAGATGAAAAACGGAATTGGGTAACTCATGGGTTGGCTAGCTTTGGTGAAATTATTCGGCAACATAACGATAACATGAGCAAATTCACTTTTAATGTGACAAAAAACCTAATTGAGTACTTAAATGCGGCACAGGGAGCCATGTATATAAGTCAGCAAATTGGAAGCGAATTTAATGAACAGGTTGAATTTGAATTGAAGACGGCCATTGCTTATGGCAAACAAGTAATGTTAACTAAAACCGTTTTTTCCGGACAGGAATTACTCGGTAGAGCCATTGAGGAAAATAAAACTATTTTACTGGAGGATATTCCGGCCAGTTATGTAATGCTGTCGCCAGGAATGCAAGAAAAAGAAAGACCCCGCAACCTGCTAATTATTCCAATAAGTATAAATGATGTGCCGTTAGGTATTTTTGAATTATTGTCATACCATCGGTTTGAACCCCATCACATTGAATTTATTGAAAAATTGAGCGAAAACATAGGTTCAGTAATATCAAGCGTTAATACAACTGTACGCACTACTAAATTATTGGAGCAGTCGCAGGAGCAAGCCGATATTTTGGCGCAGCATGAAGAGGAAATGAGGCAAAATCTGGAAGAGATGCAGGCTACTCAGGAAGAGTCCGCTAAAAGGGAAGAAAGCCTAAATTACCACATTAAAGGAGTGAAGTCTACAATTATGCTGGCTGAACTTGATATGGAAGGAAGGATTATTGACCTTAGTGCTCCTATGAGTATCATGTATGGAGCGAATCTTGAAAATTTGCGGGGCAAATATTACGATGCGATTATTACTCAGGACAATGATTCCCGTAAAGAATTTACAGAGTTTTGGGCTAAAATGGTTCAAAATGGATACGGCAAACGCAAACAATTTATCAATTTACGAAATAAGGAATCATGGTTGGTTGAAACCTACAAAGTAATTCAACGGGACCGTATGCTACCCATTGTTATTTTAATGGCGGTTGATCGCACTAAGGAAAAAGAAATGGAAGAAATGCTGGCTGCTGAAATGCGTGCGTTAAAATAAAACTTGTGGATAACTTTGAGTTACTTAGTTTTTTAATGGTTTTTTCCCTGCCTATTGGGCGAAGTTAAAATAATTCAACACAATCCCCCAACCGTTTGCGGCGGAGAGCTTCAATGCAAAATCTTACTTGGTATTCGTGTTTTATGAACAGTTTTTGACGATTGAATCCATTGCGAAATGGTATTAAAAATGCCTTCCGGTCCATAACCACAAAGCGCCTGTAATTCTTCAGGAGTTCCCTGTTCAACAAAAATATCGGGAATACCCAATCGTTTCAAAGGTATTGAATAGGTATTCTCTGACATAAATTCCAGAATTGCACTCCCAAAACCACCCATTAAGGTTCCATCTTCAATGGTAATTACTTTATCAAAGGTTTTAAAAATGTCATGCAGCAAATTTTCATCGAGTGGCTTGGCAAAGCGCATATCGTAATGGGCATAATCAATTCCGGCAGTTTGAAGTTCTTTAGCAATTTGCAGAACAAAAAGCCCTGTATTCCCTAAAGTTAGAATAGCGATATCTTTACCCTGACGTAAGGTTCGGGCTTTGCCAATTTCCACTTTTTCAAAAGGTTTTTTCCAGTCGGTAGTATTTCCACGTCCCCGTGGATAGCGAATTGAAATGGGACCCATATTGTTTTGTTGTGCCGTAAACATTATGTTGCGCAGTTCTATTTCATCCATGGGAGCAGCCACAATCATATTGGGGATACACCGCATATAAGCAATATCATAAGCCCCATGATGAGTAGGGCCATCGGCACCTACCAATCCACCGCGGTCGAGGCAGAAAACCACATTCAGTTTTTGCAAAGCCACATCGTGTATCACTTGATCGTATGCCCGTTGCATAAAACTGGAATAGATGTTACAAAAAGGAATCAACCCTTGTGCGGCCATACCGGCAGAGAAGGTAACGGCATGTTGTTCGGCAATTCCCACATCAAAAGTACGGTCGGGCATTGCTTCCATCATAATGTTTAAACTACAGCCTGAGGGCATGGCCGGTGTAATACCCACAATTTTTTCGTTTTGGTGAGCCAATTCCAATAATGTTTCTCCAAACACATCCTGAAACCTTGGCGGAATGGGTTTGTCGGGTTTGCTGATAATCAGTTCTCCGGTTTCTTTATCAAATGGTCCGGGAGCGTGCCAAGTGGTTTGGTTGAGTTCGGCCTGCTTGAATCCTTTGCCCTTAACGGTTTTTATGTGAAGCAATTTGGGTCCCGGAATTTTTTTCAGGTCCTCGAGAACTTTGGTTAAGTAAACCACATCATGACCATCTATTGGACCAAAATAGCGGAAATTAATGGATTCAAAAAAATTACCTTGCTTCATTAAAATGGCCTTTATGCCGAAGTCAATTTTTTGGATTAATGCTTGCGTGTTAGGGCCAAAGCGGTTCATTTTACCCAAAATATTCCAGACATCGTCTTTTAATTTGTTATAGGCATGAGAGGTAGCAATATCAACCAGGTATTCTTTAAAGGCTCCCACGTTGGGGTCAATGGCCATGTCGTTATCATTGAGTATCACCAGCAAATTGGCTTTTTGCACTCCGGCATTGTTTAACCCTTCAAAAGCCAAACCTCCGGTTAAAGCGCCATCGCCAATAACGGCTACTACATGACGCGCGGGCTCTTTTTTAAGTTTCGATGCCACGGCTAATCCCAATGCCGCCGAAATGGAAGTGGAAGAATGTCCTACTCCAAATGGGTCGTAAACACTCTCGAACCGGTTTGGAAACCCACTGATTCCGTTTAATCGGCGGTTGGTATGAAACCGGTCGCGGCGGCCGGTTAATATTTTGTGCCCGTAAGCCTGATGGCCCACATCCCATACAATTTGGTCGTAAGGTGTGTTGTAAGCATAATGCAAAGCCACCGATAATTCAACCACGCCAAGGCTTGCGCCAAAATGACCTGGATGCTCGCAAACCACATCAATAATAAATTGACGCAATTCATCGCACAAAGGAATCAAATCGAGGCTCGACAGCTTCTTTAAATCGTCTGGTGAATCAATAGTGGAAAGCAATTTCCCTGCAACCTGTTTCATACCCTGCTCAAACAAATAAGAGTGCAAATATAAAAATTATTTAACCGTTGGATGGAAATTATCCATTCCCGGTGTACGATATTTTTCCCTTTTTAGTGTTTCTTGGTGTTTTAGTGCCTTGGTGGCTAAAAAAACTTGCCACAAAGTCACCAAGACACAAAGGTTTCACAAAGTAATAAGAATTATGATTTTATCGATTCCTGGTCCTCCTTATTTTGATTAATAAGGAAGTAACATAAACGAACGGTTATTCCGGCTTGTTGCTTTTGCTCTGAAATTTTGATTTTATCCAACGGGGAAAAATAATGGCACCAATCAGTAAGTATGGATAATAAGTGTATAGTCTCCATAGCAAGGCTAGTAAAATGGCTATTCCTGAATAGGGTAGATAATCAGCTAGGTATTCGGCAAATACATATTCGGTAATTCCGCTACCGCCAGGGGTTGGGCTAACTAGCATAATTATCCACATAACCAATTGGCGGGCAAACAAAAGGAAGTGATCGTTTACCGTGAAAAAAGCTAAAAACAGGGCATTCACCACCCAATAACGGGCTGTCCACGATAAAGCGGTTGCCCCGAATGTTTTGAGCCAGAATTTAAACGGCTTTTTTTTGAGTTCCATGGAACTTACAATAATTTCGTCTCCGGCTTTGTGAGCGCCTGCCCGCCACCGCCTCAAAATGGGAAGCCGGAATAGGTGAAGGAGCAGCCATTTGAACCCACGCGGGTTTTTAAACAGGGCATAAGAAATTATTAATACCCAAATAAATTTTAAGCTATAGCCAACCACGGCAGCAATAAGGTAAGGGTTGGTAAAGGAAAATCCACCACCAATAGAAAAAAGTTGTTGACTATTGATTAATAGCAGAAGCAATGGAAACATGATAACAAAATACAATTCGTCGAGCAGCGAAGTAGCCATTACCACAGCTGAACTTTTTCCTATTCCAATGCCTTCTTTGTTAACGTAAAGTATCGCCACGCTGGTTCCGCCAATTGCACTGGGGGTAATGGCTGAGGTAAATTCCCAAAGCATGATAACGCGGATGGATTGCAGCCAGGTAAGTTTATTGTCGGTAAGCATGCGGATGCGCAGCACATAACCTAAATCGCGGGTAATCATTAAAAGGGCAGCCACCAAAAGCCAGAAAGTGGTTTGTGAAGTGAAGTGAATTGATTTTAAAACTTCGGGGTTCACATTTTTAACTATGAAATACGCCACCACACCCAACCCCAGCAGGGTGGGTAATACCACCCGCGATATTTTTATGTTGTGGAGCGGCGAATCTTTAGGTAACGTTATCATGCGTTTCAGCTTTACTGCAAGTTATGAATTCCACTGAGTAATACAAACAGACATTGAAAATGATTTTGAAAAAAGGGTTTAATAGTGCAGACTGATCAAAAATATGCACTAACGCTTACCTGCCCCGTATGTATAACCTTTAAATCGGACGGCTTGCGGCCACTGTAGTTGAGCGAAAGCCGTAAAAATTGGTTCAGGTTACGGGTAATATAAACCGACCATTTATAGTTTTCGCCCGGTGAATACCCTTCCAGCATGTTATAAGCCACCGGACTGTTTTCGGCACCGGTATAGTTATTCACAATAACAGCCATGTTTAGGGTAATTAACCCTTGTTTGGGTGAATTTATTTTTAGTTCCGGCCCAAATTCCTGCAACAAAACCGATTCCTTTCCCCATTGGTTTTTCTTACTTTTTATTTTATAATCAAGCGAAGTCCGAACCCTTGGCGATGGCTGCCATTGAAACGTGGTGGTATTTTCTGTAGTGTTTATATGGTAATTTTTGGTGCTAAAATACTCCGATTGATACTCTTTTTGGTTTTGGCTGAACGAAACCAGCACTAGCAATTCGCTTGTTAGATTCCATCGTATTTTAATGTCGTGGGCTTGAATGTATTGGTTGTCGAAGCCATTTACCAGCAATGTTTTCTGGTTTTGCCGGCTAAAAGTGTAATCGGCCCCAAATACCCGTTGGTTGCGGTTAAATGATAACGTGTTCCGGAACGAAGAACTGCGGCTTTGCAAGGAGGTATCGGTATCGTTTTGCGGCATTGGATTCAGGCGCGCCCATAAGTCGGGATTGCTTTGCTTTTGCTGGATGCGGTAATTGAGCAGGATGCTAAATAGTGATACCATTTTTTTAAATCCTTGGCTGCTTTTCCATGTCATGGACGGATCAATTTTCACCGTTTCATTCCAGATGTTGGAATATACCTTTACATAATCGCGGGTAGGGGTGTATATTTTAATGTAATTGGCTTCGTTGGGGAATGCTGAAATTTCAAACTCATCGAGTTCGGGCAAGTTGTTATCGTTGTGATCAACCCAAACATATATACCTTGCCCGGTAGCCACTTCAACGTAGTAAAACTCTTTTTTGTTTTCCATTCCGGTACCAATCTCATAAAAGGTATTCAACGACAGTACCCGCTTGGCTGAATTCCACTGATGCTCCAAACGTCCCAGCAGGTTTTGGTCGTTGCGAATATTTTTGAGCAACGAGTCATTGGTAATCTGAAATTGCCGCCAGGTAACGATTCCCGATAGCTGATTCTTTGGATTTGCAGCCAGTTTCATGGATAGCGAAATATCATCGGAGTGGGAAGCTTTTTGCAGTTGATTGGTTAATGGCAAAAAATCGGACCGGTTCCGGTAGTTCAGTCCAAATGCCCGTTGCGCTGTATCCGATGGTTGCATAAACAGGTCGGTTTGGCTGAATTTCTGGCTCCCCACCAGCAAACTGTCCGTTGTTGGCAATTGCATCCGGTTGTTTTCGAATTGATGGGTACCGCCAATTTTAATAGTTCCAAATTTTCGGAATAAAGTCAGATTATGCCGGTAGAAAAGGGTTTGTTCAGCATCGGCCTCACTGTTTAATAAGCTAATCCGGGCTTGAGCGGTGAATTTATGCAAGCTATAAGTACCATTGAACCCACCTTTTAAGCCGGAATAGTGCGATGGAAATTGTAAGGTTTCGCCACTCAATTCAAGGTTTGCGCCTTTAGGATTTTTAAATCCAACGGTTGATTGCAGCAAATGGGCATCGCTGTAAACCGGTGTTTTTAGGTTCCAGTCGCGCTCAAATTCAGCACTTTGGTATCGTTCAACCGGATTAAAATCTTTTTGCCGGTATTCGTAATTTCCCTTCACCTCAACTTTCGACTGCTTTACCGGTATTAATTGGGTTACCGAACTTTTAAAGGCAAAGCCCTGATTGTTTTGATTTCCGATATCGGAAAAGGTATTCAAATCTTTATTCGAAAAAGCCAGTTCGGTTTCAAGGGTCGTATTTATTGTGGGCTTAAAAACGGCTTTGGCCACCACCATCTGCTTTTTTTGAGGGGCAATGAGCAACTGAATGGGTTCGTAACTGCCTTGTGGAATTCCGTTTATCGGGGCAACCCACTGATATACTTTTCCGTTGGTAGCTGAAATAGCCTGAATATAGTTTCCTCTATTTTCGCCCAAATACGAAAAGCTGGCTCCGTAAAAGGCACTGTGAGTATGCGTGGAGTGAACCAATATCGAATCATAGCGGATTCCTCCCACCAAGGTATCGGTAATTTTGTATAATACCCGTTTGGAATCATATGCAATGCTGTCGTACGATGGAATAACGGCGGCCAAGGGATTATCACCTGCATTCGAAAGTATTTGCTTGTCGAATGAGGTGAGCTCCTGGTTTACCGGTTGGTCTTTGGCATCGCCCTCGGCAAAATAGCTGACCTGATATGCTGCATTTTTAGTGGAAACCTCGTTTTGAGAATACAATAAAAACCGGTTGTAATTTTTATCGGAATATTCAAATTCGGCAATAATCCGTGTAGCGCCAGTTATGATATGTTTCGAAGTAAAAGTAAGTTCACCGGTGTTGTAATTGATAACATAATCGGAGTTCTCGCCGCGTTGAAGCAACATTCCATCGATGTAAATTTTCTCAGTACCGGCCAAAATTACCAAATAGGTTTCATTATTGGCTCCGCGCAGCGGATAGGGACCCTGGCTTCCCTCCAGCCCATTGAAAGTCATCCGGTTGAAATTTCCTTTGGCAACGGCCGCACTGGCTTTAAACCGACCGGTTTTTCCAGAACCCAATTTCACCTGTTGTGCCGTAAAATCGCCGCCCAGTATTTTCCGGTTAAACCGAAGAAAATAGCTATTGGTAGGAGAAATCTCCACATCGCCCATTTGAAGGTAATGGGTGGAATCGTAAAGTCGGATGTAAATCTGGTCGAACTCCTTTATTTGCTGTGAATAGCCGTCGGGTTGAATGGGAATGCTTTTGTCGGCAATTACCGCATCCATGAAGAGTTGGTCCGTGAGTTTTCCCTTAATCTGAAGATTCAAATCGGAGGTCATCACCATATTCTGGTTGTTGCCCACATTCATTCCGCGCGAAAGCAATCCGGTTACTTCCAGTGTTGATTCTGAGTTTTCTTTTTCAGCATCATACCAATAATTATCAGTAGCAATTTTAGGTTTTTGGGAGGTAATGAAATTGAATTCCGGATGACCTCCTTCAGGCAGGGTATCGGAAAACCGAAATGGAAAAACACGATATACTATTTTTAGCGATTGACCCTTTAAACTGTCGTTTTTTAGCACGAACCAGGTGGTAGAATAATTAATAGAATAATGAATTTTTGGCTCCAAAACCGTATTGTTACAGCTTATAATCTCGCTTTCAGGAATAATGTAAAACGAATCGAGTTGAATGGAATCGGTTACTTGCCAGGTTTTATAGCGCAGGTTGCTTAAGTTCTGAGAAAACCCAATAACCGGCAGAAGTAATAAAAACAGATATATACATTTGGCATTCAATGAAATAGAATTGATGTGGTATTGTTTTATCGGTTAACCGGTACCAGGCAACTTGGATTTATATTTTTTCAAGCAGCCCATAAATAATCGGATTCCCATTCCGTAATTGAATGGTAAAATCATCAATCAAAAATTGTTGCTTCCGATTGTTCCAAATATAAACTTTTAAAAGGATGTTGGCGTGGTTTTGATTGATATCGGAGAGTTTAATGCTCAAATGAACTGTTTGCCACTTGGCATTGCTGGAATCCGTTGCAATGAACTGACTAAAGCGGGTACCGCCCCAATAAATCGATGTATCATTCGATTCCAATGATCCGACTAAGATAGCATCAGTAAAATTGTTTTCGACGAGTACTTTTACTGAAATATCAATAAAATTGTTTTCATTTCGAATAATTTCATCCAGTGGCCTTGAAAAAACGGGCGGCCATTCCGTTAAACTGTCTATTTCATAGCATTTGTTTCCTGAGAATCGGATGGAATCAACAAATTTTTCAATGGAAAACGGCGTAAAATAATCAACCTTGTTCGTCTCGAAATCAACTTTCGAAATAAATGCCTTTTCGGACGGTTCTTTTTTTGAGAAAAAATATCCCGTGCCGCCTGCATAGTTTTTTTGCCATACCAGCGTTGGATAAAAATCTTTGATGATGGGCACTGTCATCGGATTGTTATTCGACAAGCATCCTAAATACAGAGTTTCAGATTGTTGGCTTTGTTTGGCTAAAAAGCTAACAAAATCAGATTCCTTAGTAAACGAACTGAACCAGATAAAATTGGAATCCAAAGCCTGTTCTTCCAAATAGTACCGGGTAATATCTGCATCCAAATCAATAATAGAAAGGGTGTTGGGATTGCTCTCAGTGACTTTCTTAAAATCGATAACTAATTGTTCGTGAGGCGATTGGTAAAAAAGTTGATAATGGCGACGTTCTTTTACCAACGAAAAAGTATTCACAGCAAGAATTAGTATAACCAACCCGAGATTAACTTTTGCCGATTGTGGTGGAATGTGTCCAAACAGTATCAGAAACAGAAAAGGAAAACTAAAGATGAGCACTGAAAATTGGAGGACACTATTCACATAAATGGAATAATAGTAAGCGATTAAGAAAGGAATCAAAAACCAGCTCAACGAAAGCAGAAAGTAACGCATCCGGAACGATTTGGTTTTTGTGGTGAACAATCCCCAAATTACCAGGCATACTATTGGAATTAGTGAGAATAAAGAATAGTTGAGCAGGTAGTGAATAAATGTGATAAGAAAATCGGGTTCCGGCTTTCCAAGCCAGCCCTCAACACCGCCAATGCTTAGCTGATATAAAAAAATAGAAAGGTGGGGGATGTACAGAATGAAAATAAGGAAACCGGTGATTAAATACTTACGAAAAAAACTTCTGTTTATAAAAAACAACCCACTGAACCATACCATAGCTGCAAATAATAAGCTAAAATGATGATTGTAGGCGCAAAGCGAAGCAAATAAAACATACAGTACCGTATTTCGAATCCATTTTACCTGCGAGTCTTTAATCAATTGAGTCCAAAAAAATACCATGACCATCGAAAAGAAAAGACCACTGATGTAAGGGCGGGCTATCTGGCTATACATAACATGGAATTGAATGCTTGAAACCACGGCAGCAACCAGCAAACCCACGGTTTCATTGTGCCATGCTTTTGCAATTCGAAAGATGAAGTATATGGAGCCCAATCCCATTAAAGTAAAAGGTAACTTAACCAGCCAATTGTTAAAACCTACTAATTTTGTCCAGTAGTAAAGAAATACTTGAATAGCTGCCGGATGACCATCCACTTTTACCCCTTTTTCAATCAGTTCGTTAAAACTGCTAAACTGGGTGCGGAAAAGGGCACTGAATTCATCAAAGGTAAGGGGTACTGAAAAATAGTTCCAAAAACGTAAAACTGTGGCAACCAATAATATTACGAATAGTATAAACGTGTTATTCAATTTAATAGCTGGGAATTTTTGATTCAACGATTATGATCGCAACAAGTTTAATTAAAATTTTAAAACATTTCCTGCTATTTACTAAAATTTGAATGTTTTTTAGATGCATGTACTTATTTTATCAATAGTTACCTAAGTTATTGCTTTCTCTATTGGTAAAGGTATATAAAGGTTTCGCAAATTTTATTTCCTCCTTTGGTATGACCAAATAAATACCTATTTTAGTTACCTTATATAATTGAAGTGTAAGTTTAAAAAAAAGGAATATGCAAGTAAAAGGTACCGGTATAAAAGCCACCCGTGATTTTGTAAAGGAAAAATTTCCAAAACGGTTTGATGAATGGATTCAAAGCTTGCCTAAAGAATCACAGAATCTTTATACCGGAACAATTGATGTAGGTAAATGGCACGATATAAACACCTCCTATTATATTCCCATGGAAAAAATAGTAGAACTATTTTATAATAGAAATGCTCAAAAAGCGGGTGAAGAAATGGGTCGTTATAGTGCCGAAACCACACTCAAAGGGGTTTACAAGGTATTTTTATTGGTAGCAACCCCTCAATATTTAATGAAAAGGGCCACCAACATGATGCAGGCTTTTTATAATCCATCGGAGATTGAAGTTACCGAGACTTCGAAAAAACAAGTAGTTTTTAAAATTAAATCGTTTAGAGGTATAACCAAAGCTACCGAGTACCGTTTTGCCGGATGGTGTACCCGGGCACTTGAATTGTGCAATTGCAAGCAGGTTTCCTATCGGATTACCAGTTACCTCTCCATGGGACAACCTTTTACAGCTATTGAGTTTAATTGGGAATAAGCCCTACTTTTGTGAAAAGGTTAAAGCCGATTAATTGCCAATACCTATTTCACTAACTTTTGCCGAATATTACTATTTTTGGGATCTAAATATTCAAAATTGGCTCGCAGTTTACTTATATTTTTTCTGTTTTTTGTTTTTACCCATAGCCTTATCGCCCAGCAATTATTTAGGCTAAGTGGTTCAGTAACCGATTCAATAACGCACGAATCCTTACCCAGCGCTTCAGTTGAAATTCAATCCATTAGTAAGGGCACCGTTTCTGATGCTTCCGGAAGGTTTGAACTGGAAATCCCTTCAGGAATTTACCAATTGAGGGTTTCTTTTTTAGGCTATCAAACCATGGAACAAACCTTTTCCCTTTTTAAAGACGAATTCCTAAAAGTACAATTAGCTCCAATTTCTATTGAGGTGGAATCGGTTACTATCTCGTCACACAAATCCGACGAAAATGTAACCTCGGTGCAAGCAGGTGTATTGCAAATTGACAGCAAACAAATGAGCAAATTGCCAACGTTGATGGGAGAGCCCGATATTATAAACGCCATCAGACTTACTCCCGGTGTTCAGAGTGTTGGTGAAGGAAATACGGGTATTTACGTGCGTGGAGGCGATGCCGGGCAAAACCTTATTTTGCTCGAAAACATGCCCTTGTACAACCCGTCTCATTTATTGGGTTTTTTCCCGGTTTTTAATTCCGATATATTGGGTCAGGTACGTTTAATTAAGGGCGGTATTCCGGCTAATTACGGAGGGAAAACTTCATCGGTAATTGACCTTGCCATGAAAGAAGGCAATCGTGAAAGGTTTTCTGGAAGCGGCAGCGTGGGATTGCTTTCCAGCGATTTAACGTTGGAAAGCCCTTTAAATAAAGGGAAAGGCTCCCTAATTATTTCCGGCAGACGAACGTATCTCGATGTTGTTAAGTTGCTATCGCAACCTTTCATTCCCTCGTCGAAAAACTTCTTTGAACAAACCAATTATTATTTTTATGATGGAAGTATAAAATTTACCCATCAACTGGGTTCAAAAACGCGGCTTACCATTTCCGCCTTCGGCAGTAAAGACATGTATTCCCTTATTGACCCGGAATTTTCGGTGTCAAACACCATGAACTGGGCTAACAAGGCAGGTAATGCAACCATTAGACATTCTTTATCGGATAACATTACAGTGGGTTATACCTTGGGAATCACCAATTACTTTTTTGAAATAGATGCAGGTTTCAACACCTATAAATTCAATTTATATTCTGGGGTAAAAGATTGGTATCAGAACCTTGATTTTACACACCAACTCTCTGATAACAGCCGTTTAAAATACGGGGTTGCTTATACACGGCATGTGCTCACACCAAATAAAGTAGCCATTGATGTAGAAAATGTTAACTTTAGTAATACCAATCAATATTTTTCAAACGAAGGGGCTATATACCTTCAAGGAGATTATTCATTCACTTCCAATCTTAGTATTTCTGCGGGAATACGCCAAACCTATTTCCAACATGTGGGACCCTATACTCATTATAGCAGGAACGAATTTGGACAAATTGACGATTCCACGGTATATGCGAAAAATCAGAATGTAAAAGATTTTTTAACCTGGGATCCAAATCTATCCTGGGTTTTTATTCTTAATTCCCAGTCATCGGTTAAAGGAACCTTTTCACTCACGCACCAGTTTATTCATTTAGCATCGGTAGGAACGGTTTCGTTACCCACCGATGTTTGGTTCCCTAGCACCCAATTCATTGATCCACAAAAAGTAGGATTGGTAACTTTGGGATATTTCAAAAATTTTTTTAGCAATACGATTGAAACCTCTGTGGAGGCCTATTACAAACAACTGAACAATCAAATTGAATTTCTGAATGGGGTATTGGATAATTTTGATAACACCAAAATTGAGCAAAATATAGTTGTCGGTTCGGGGAAAGCGTATGGGATAGAGTTCTTTGTGAAAAAACAGTTGGGAAAAAGCACAGGTTCTATCAGTTACACTCTTTCGAGAACATTAAGGCAGTTCGACGAAATCAATAATGGAGAGCCTTTTCCGGCTAAGTACGACCGGATTCACGATCTTGCTATAACAATGAATCATGAATTAAGCAACCGTTGGAATCTTTCGGCCGTTTTTATTTATGCCACTGGAAATGCCGTGACTTTGCCATCGGGAAGGTACATTATACAAGGAAATGTTGCCAACGATTATACGGCAGCCAATTCTTTCAGAATGCCTCCCTATCACAGGCTCGACATTTCAGCAACCTGCCAGCTAATGAAACGGAACAATTGGGAATCGTCGTTGATATTTTCGGTTTACAATGTATATAATCGAGCCAACCCCTATTTTATATACTTTCAGGTGAAAGGTGATATCGAAAACTATTACCTCAGCGTAGCGCCTAAACAAATATCTCTTTTCCCAATATTACCATCGGTTACCTGCTCGTTTAAATTTTAAACCATGAAGCACGTTCAACTACTATTTTTGTTATTATTGGCAGGGTTGGGTTTTTACCAATCGTGCGATGAACCAAATTTTGAGATGGAGGACTACCAAAGCAAAATTGTAATTGATGGATGGATTGAGCAAGGAAAATTTCCACAGGTTTTATTAACCCTCAGTGCGCCGTACTTTTCTGATATCGATTCAGCAAGTTTGCGTGATTATGCCCTTACCCGGGCAAAAGCAACCATTAGTAACGGTGAAGTAAGCGAAGTACTGACTTTAAAACCCAACAATGTGTATTTTCCACCCTATTTGTATATAGGAACCTCTATAAAAGGGGAAGTAGGAAAAACTTATACCTTAACTGTGGAATATGCCGGAATAAAGGCTATGGCAATTACAACCATTCCAGTACCCGTAACTTTAGATAGCGTATGGTTTGCTTTGGAACCTAACCAGGACAGTTTGGGTTTACTATGGCTAAAATTTACCGACCCGGTTGAGGCAAAAAATTATTACCGCACCCTTACTCAGGTTAAAAATAAAGACACAAAATACATACCTACCTATTTTCCAAATTTTAACGATGAATATTTCAATGGTCAGGAAATCAGTGTATCGCTGTATAAAGGGAATAAAATATCCACTAATAAAGAGGACGAATTGTATTATACCTTGGGCGATACCATCATGCTAAAAGCTACTTCCATTGACAAAAATTCATTTGAATTTTGGAAAACTTTTCAAAAGGAAATTATTAATACAGGAAATCCTTTTGCTTCGAACAATGCCAGGGTTAAATCGAATGTTACCAATGGACTTGGAATCTGGTGCGGGTATGGCTCAACCTACTATCAGGTTATTGCTCGATAGAAAAATACGAAGACAGAAAGTTAGGAATGGTAAATTGGAAAGGTGGAAAAATGGGAAAAAAGGCAAATTATTTTGAAAGTTGCATTAGTTGAATAATTGGGGTAAAATAAAAAAGCCGGGTGTTAGCCCGGCTTTAAATTTATTTCTTTCCGTAAGTATTTTCTAATTCTTCCAGATACGTTTCAAACTCATCAATTACATCTTCAAATCCTTCGCCAAAATAAGTTTCAGCATCTACTTTAGAGCCATCGGCAAATACAAAACGCATATCGAACCAATAATCAGTTTCTGTTACTGTTCTTTGGGTTTCGTGCCATGTTCCATCATACCAATATTCCTGATAGGTATAATCTTCTGAAACAGGGAAGGCTTCAACCAAGGCAATTATTGCATTATTGTCGGCATAGCGCAAACTTAAGCTTACATATTTATTAATTGCTACAACTTGTGCTGCCACAATTTGTTCTTCCTGAGTTTCCCAATCGTAGGTTTCATCAATTCGGTTCATTTCGTTTCCAAAATTCAATACATCAATGGAACCAACAATTTTTAGGTTCATAGCCTGAAAAGAGGCATTTCCGCTGTTAATTACTTTATGAATATCGGTGTTTGAGTAATCATAAGGTTCATCTTTACTAACTTCCACTTCTTCCCAATACCAATATCCACCTATTTCATACCAAGTTTCCTTGTAATAGGTAGTATTTGCTTCAATATTTTCTTTACTCCAGTTTCCAGCTGCATCTAACGTTAAGCGCAACAATATTTTAGTGGCATGTTTGAATGAAAATTCGGTAGCAAATGCAGCATTGTTAGTATTTGAGGCCATGGCATACCAAACCCATTCTCCAATTGTTAAGGTTGATTCAATGGAGGTGGGGTATCCATTGGTATTGTATTCTATATCAACCACAAATGACATTTTAGTATTGTCATCTACTTTTAACTCGGCAGTTACATTTTGAGGTAAATCACCAGTATAGTCATCAATTGGGTTAGGACCGGTGTATCCGGTATAAGAAACGGTATAGGTTGCATCATTAACTGTACCATCCTGAGTTGAGGGAAATTCGAATTTTATAATAGTTCCGGTATCGGAATAATCCCATGTTTCAGTTGCGGCATTCCAAGAATAAACGCCAACCAGTAAATCATACAATTCCTGGATGGTTTCTGGATCACCAACCGCCGGATTTACCTGAATGGATTTGAGCATTCCTTCCACTCCGGTTTCGCTGTAATTAGCAGAAGCAAAAACAGGAGCAAAGGCAATGGTTCTTGATAAAACAACCTTTTTATTCAAACCACTGTTTCCTTCAAAAGGATCGCTGGTTTCCATAAAAGTTACCATAGCTATATTGGCTTGTATGGCAGGTTCTTGTTCCATGTCTTGCATTTCATTAATCATTTCGATTCCTGAGGTTTCAATGCTTTGTTTGTTCTCTTCTACACTTTTTGTGCTGAATGTGTTGTCATCAGCAGGATCCTTCTCGGTACAGGACACAGCAAAAAATACTGTTCCAATAAATAGATAAAAAATTAGCTTTTTCATTTTCATACAATTTAGTTTAAGTTATAAATGGGCAATCGATTTTAAAAATTTGAACGGTTACAAAATTACAAAATTATTTGATTTGCGTTTTCTTCCGAACGTTCCTATTTGACGAACTGATGAATTAAATGGTTGCCTGGATTGTTTAATAAATGTTAAATTTTGTTGTAATAGTTCATCGATGCTGCCATTGGTGTTAATCATTAAAAAACCCTATTTGGTTATTAGAAACTGTTTTTATAGCTTTCGAAGTTTTTTAATTAAACACTTTTATAAACGAATTGTTCTTTCAATGAAGTATCTAAATAGCGTTATAACTGGAACCGGATGTTATATTCCTGAAGTTCGGGTAACCAATAAAGAATTTGCCCAACACCTTTTTTTTAATAAAGATGAATCATCCATTGAAACACTGGTTGAAGAGGTAATCCATAAATTTAAAGATATTACTGGAATTGAAGAGCGGCGCTACGCTAATGATGAGATGAACGCCTCCGATTTGGCGGCTAAAGCTGCGGAACTTGCTATTGCCAATGCCGGTATTGACCGTGAAACCATTGACCAAATAATTGTAGCCAATAATTTTGGCGATGTTGCTAAGGATACCATCCAAACTGATTTTCTTCCTAGTATCGCCTCACGGGTTAAAAATTTATTGGGAATCCAAAATCCATCCTGCATTCCTTACGATATTATTTTTGGGTGTCCGGGTTGGGTGCAAGGAATGATTCAAGCCGATTCATATATAAAGAGCGGATTAGCCAAGCGATGCCTGGTAATTGGCGCTGAAACCCTTTCACGGGTAATTGACAAACACGACCGCGACTGCATGATTTTTGCTGATGGCGCCGGTGCCACCATTGTGGAAGCAATTGAGTCCGACGAACGGAAGGGAATTCTATCAGTTTCCATGATGTCGCATACCAACCAAGAGACCTATTATTTATACCTAGGTAAATCGTATGCTCCTGAAACCGATCCAAAGGTTCGCTACATTAAAATGGATGGACGAAAAATATATGAATATTCGTTGACCCATGTACCGGCAGCTATGAAGGTAGCCTTAGACAAATCGGGCATACCAGCCGAACAAATAAAAAAGATTATCATCCACCAGGCCAACGAAAAAATGGACGAGGCTATTCTTATCCGTTTTATGCGTTTATGCAAATTACAAAAACCCATGTCGGAGATTATGCCCATGAGCATTCAGGAACTAGGAAACAGTTCTGTAGCTACCGTTCCTACGCTTTACGATATGATTCTAAAAGGCGAAGTTAAAGGGCACCTAATACACGAAAACGATATTATTATGTTTGCCTCGGTTGGTGCCGGAATGAACATTAATGCCATTGTTTATAAGCAGTAGTGTAGAGATTAGAAATTGGAGGTTAGAAGATGGAAGTCCGAAGTTGGAATTTGGAACAGCCCCAACGGGGCGAAAGAACATAGCCAAGGGCAGCGCCCTTGGTATAGCGGCAAAGCCGTAAGTGGTGCATCCACGTTAGTTGAAATGAAATGACAACGCCACATGCACCGCAAAATAGAGAAGTCAAAAGACCATAAAAAAGAGATTAGAAATTAGAGTTTAGCAACTAGTAACCAGAAGTACGAAGTTAGATGGAAAAATAAGGTTATTTGTTCCCTTCCAAAACCACGAATGAATAAGGAAGTCCCGCTTGTTCATCATCAAATACATCCTCATTGGAAACCACTTTCCACTCATTAGGTGAAACTTCCGGAAAAAAAGTGTCAGCCGGAAAGGTTTTGTGCATTTTGGTCAGGTACAATTTGTCGGCTATCGGAAAGAATTGTTTATAAATCATGGCTCCGCCAATAATGAAACTCTCCTGGTTTTCGGGGCATTTTTCCAAAGCTTCCGGGATGGAATAAACCGTTACAGCGCCATCAAAAACCTCGTTAGCAATATTGGTAATTACTATGTTGGTGCGGTTGGGTAGTGGCCGGTTGGGCAGCGAGAACCAGGTATTGCGTCCCATTACCACAGTACAACCTTTAGTAACCCGTTTAAAATACTTTAAATCGGCCGAAATGTGCGTTAACAATCGGTTTTCGAATCCAATGCCGTTATCCTCGGCAACTGCTACTATAATTGAAATTGTTTTCATTTTCTCTTTTATTCATTTGCTCATTAGCCCATCAGCTAATTGTTAATTGCTAATTGATAAATAGCATGACATCGTTTACAAAAAAATAGCATAACATCGTTTACTTTTTAATTTAACAAATGTAGCATAACATCGTTTACTTTTTAATGGTAAGAAAATAGCATAAGTTCGT
>Ga0172379_10003992_pt1 | contig 22560 bp, 18 predicted proteins | sample GrowelOW334metaG_FD_119756 | JGI IMG/M metagenome (GOLD analysis project Ga0172379, IMG submission 119756) | Groundwater microbial communities from an aquifer near a municipal landfill in Southern Ontario, Canada - Groundwater well OW334 metaG | ecosystem: Environmental > Aquatic > Deep... | reverse complement strand
TGTAAGAAAAGCATAGAAAAGATACCGTATGACAGATGCCCTTGGCAGAGAAGCATTCTTATATGCCACAGCAGCCTCAAATGGGCCGCTAAGCAGCGTAAATAATATCGCAAACCAGATAAAGTTATTCATCGGTAATGTTATTTTGTTTTTTAATATCCAGAAAGCGAATACAATCGGAAAAAGCAAATGGCTTAAGATGTCGTAAGTAACTCTCCACATAAGCAGCGTTGTCCACATAAACTTCTGGAAAGTATTGAGATATTTACAACCCCAAATAGGAAGCTGATATCGTACCGAACACTGAAACCACCCCTGCGCCCATCGCTTGCGCTGAAACCAAAATCCTCCCAGAGTTTCCGGGGCAAGCTCTGTAGAAATAATCGAGCGGTCGTGCACGATGTGATTGCCGGCAAGTATTGCCCGTAAGGTTGCATCGATATCTTCAGTTAATCGGTCTTTCCTGAATTTTATATTTTTTATCAGCGAACTTCGCCAATAACCATTCGTCCCTCCAAAGAGCGTTGAATCGAAGATTCTTGACTTGGCATAATGACTGACACCATAAATAGCCTCAAACTCAACTTCAACCAGCGACGAGACAATACCTTTTCCGCCATTGCGGATTTTGCATCTGCCCTGAACAACATTATAACCCTCATCCAGCCATCGCCAGGCTAAAGAAAGACAATCAGGGGAAACCAGATGGTCGGCATCTAAAAGTACAATCATTTCGCCTGAAGCGATTTCCAGAGCGTAATTCAGATTCTCGCTTTTGCTCTTTGAGCCGTAAGCGTTAGACAGGATAAGTTCCGGCCATTCATACGCGAGTTCCCGCAGCCGCGGCTCGATTCCCTCCATATGCGGGGTATTATAGGCTAAAATCACTTCAATCCCATCTGCTGGGCGTTCAACGTTTTTTAGGACGTTCAGCAAAGTATCTTCAATAACATCGATTTCATTCGGCAGATAAGCGCTTACGATAAAGGTGCTTTTTGGGATTAAGATGTGTTTCGCACAAGGCAGCTCCCTGAATTTTTTCCTTCTGAAGGCACTGAGCGAATATATATAGGAAAGTCCCGACTGGAATATAAAAAGCGATACGATAAAATAATATGAAAAATTTAATAAGGCGGGTCGATAGAGACCAACGAAATAAAAAATAAAGGTAGGGATAACAATTAGAATAATGAATATTTCAAAAAGCTTACCCCATTCGGTTGTTAGCTTTTTATCGGACAATTTGTGTTCTCCAGAAGCGATAACATTTCTTCGCCCCAGACAGTATGGCGTTTTTCATCTTTAGCGATATTGGCGAATACTTTGCCTAAGCTGTCTTCTTTCATTAGTTCTGATAATTCTGAATATATGTCAACGGCGTTTTTGTCTGCGGCCAAAAGCTGCCGCAATCTTGCTGCCAGCGTTTTTTGGTCTATGCTCATAGCAGGTTGCCTCTTATTTCTGATACTATTTTCTTGTGGCGAAGCGTATCTGTTTTAATGATAGACAGAATGCGTTCTATACGCTTGCGCGTTTCCTGCGGCAAATCATCGGGCAAAGACGCAGGCTGACAAAGGTCAACCAGCATACCAGCCATTTCCTCTTCCATCATATAAGCCCGATTAAGTTTGTCTAACAAATCCCCATTATTCATAAAGCCATTTTCCCGAAAAAGGACTGTCTTTAATTTCCAATTACACAACTTCGACTCCCTTCTTTTTGCTGTACCTGTATTATCGGCATTATATATAAGACGAAAAATGAATTTATCATATATTATGCGTTGGTCATAAAAAACTACGCTTATCGGGCGGAATGAATTATAAAAACATCTTTATGAGATTCGTTTTTTTGGGGACAGACCGATAATAAGTGGTTTTAACCAGATAGGGGGCGAGTGGTTCTATTTTGCATATTTTATGGGGTCTTTCAGGCCTGCCTCTTTAAAGCCTTTAAGTCGAAGTTGGCAGGAATCGCATCTGCCGCAGGGCAGTCCTTTTTTGTCAGGGTTATAGCAGCTATGGGTGATGGAATAATCAACGCCGAGCCGAGCGCCGGTTTTTATTATTTGAGCTTTGGTCATTTTGATTATAGGTGTGTGGATTTTATATTTGCCTTTTTTCTCAACCGCAGCGGCTGTGGCAAGATTAGCCATTTTTTCAAAGGCCTTGATATACTCTGGCCGGCAGTCTGGATAGCCGCTGTAATCGGCGGCGTTGACACCTATGAAAATATCAAACGCTCCGATGGCCTCGGCGATTGCCAGTGCGAAACTTAGGAAAATTGTGTTTCGGGCGGGGACGTAGGTGATGGGGATTTTTTTTGGGTCAATAGACCTGCCTAAAGGGACTTTTATTGTTTTGTCAGTCAACGCCGAATTAGAAAACACACCAGAGTCTATGGTGATAGTTTTATGTTCCCTGACCGCGAAAAACCGTGCAACTTTTTTCGCACTTCTTAACTCTATGCTGTGCCGCTGGTTATAGCTGAAGCTGACGGCAAGACACTCAAAACCTCTGCTCTTTGCGATTGCCAGAGTCGTAGCCGAATCTAAACCGCCGCTGAGCAGAATAACCGCTTTTTTAGTTTTTTTTGTCATAAATACTCCGCTTGCCAATACTAATGATTTATATTATAGTGATAGTATGAGTAATGTCAAAATTGAGCTTTTCGACAACCCCAAACCGCAGCGAGATTACGTTATAAAAATCGACTGCCCGGAGTTCACCAGCGTCTGTCCGAAAACAGGCCAGCCCGATTTCGGAACGATTACAATCGAATACTGCCCAGCCCGGAAGTGCATCGAGCTGAAAAGCCTCAAATACTATATGCAGAGCTTCAGAAACAAGGGCATTTTCTACGAGGCTCTTACCAATGAGATTCTCGATTATCTGTCAGCGGAATCAAAACCGAAATGGATGAAGATTACCTCGAAGTTCACGCCTCGCGGCGGAATCACAACCGAGGTTGCTGCGGAATACAAACAATAAAGGAGATGGCGAAATGGCTATTACACTGACCTGTGAATGCTGTAAAAATAAAATCAATGCTCCTGACAACGCCGGCGGCAAATGGGCTAAATGTCCGCATTGCGGCTTTAAATGTTATATACCGCTGCCTCCCGCCGATGGTGAGGAGGAGATTAAGCTTGCTCCGATAAATGAAGAGGAGGAAACGGAATACAAGGAACTGATGAGAGAGACCTATCACATAACAGAGGAACTGCTGCATGAGATAGAAGAACCGGGAGAGGCCGGGCGCGCCGCGGCAATTGATGAAAAGGTCTTAACCGTTAGAATAGTTAAGTATCTCGGCCTTATGGCCGGTGGTTCGCTTGATGAGGCCGCCAATGCATCCAACAAGATAACGCCATATAAAGCCCAGGCCAAAAGAATCCTCGAAAAAATGCTCAACGATGAAATTCCTGAGCCGGAACTGGCTAACGTGCCCGCAAAAGTGCTTACCGGCTTTATCAGAAATATGCTGGCAAGGCTGGGATAAAGAAATGAAATAAGGAAGTAAGGAAGCAAGGGCTTTTGTGCTTTTGCTCGATTTTCCTTACCTCTTTACCTCCTTTTTTATCAGTGGGAATCGGCGTGATATGCGATTAAAAATTTTTTTTTGAAAAATCTTCAAAAAAGTACAATTCCGTAACAATTCGGTAACAACTCCTCGTTAAAATTTGCCCTGTCGTTGGTTAATTTTTTATGTTAATCTATTGTTTAAAGGAGTCGTACAATGAAAAGGGTAAGTGTAGTTATGTTTTTCATACTGGCTGCGGCGGCAGCGGTCTTTGCCGCTGAGGTAAAATCCCCCGCTGTTTTGCTTCAGCAGGGAATTTACGCGGAGGAGACTGAGGGCAATCTCGAAAAGGCAATGGAGATTTACAGCCAGATTCGCAGCGATTACAACGATGTCGAACGCGTAACAGCTATCGCAACCTATCAGCTTGGTTTGTGCAATCTGAAAAAAGATAAGAAACAAGAAGCAATAAAACTGTTTCAGGAAGTTGTTAATTATTACCCTGAACAAAAAGTCGCAGCTAAAAAAGCACAGCAGCAGCTTGATAAATTAGGATTTATAAAAGACGCTGATAAAAATATCTTCGAGATTTTAGATGTAGAAGCCTGTGCGTTCATCGGCAGCAAATATGGCGAAGCCTGCGCAGAAGCGGGTATGAGAAAATTATATTCGACTAGTCATATTTATGTCGTTAACAAAGATTTTGCTATTCGCACCGGCGGAATGGGCTATGCTATGAACTGGACAGACAAGCCTATTACCGGAAAATACCGACTTTCCGGAACAACAAGCCCCAATCAAAAACTTTATGATTCTATGAACAGTCTGATAGATGTTGAAATTGTGCCTGATGCAAACCGCAGCAATTTTTACAATATTTATTGGACCCCTAAAGAACCTTTGCAGCCTGGCGGATTTTTCAGCTATGGCTGGGAAACTGATGGCAGCAAGGCGCTGGCAAAAACAGAACAGGGTTATCAATTAAAAATGAATAACCATTTTGGCGACCATTGCTTTGAGACGTTCTTTTTGGCTGTGCCGGAAGGTATGCATATTGTAAAGAAAAGCGAAGAATACACCGGCAAAAAGACCCTCGATGGGTGGGATATTTACTGGTGGAAAAAGGAAGTGCCTGAGAATACGGACCATACCGTCAATATATATTTGACAAGGCCGATTGAGCTTGTTCAGGAAATACATTATGATATCGAGCCCAACGGATTAATGCATTATTATATGCCAAACCACATCAAAAACAATGGCACCGAGCCTATTCCATATAATCAATTCCGCAATTCAGATTTTGTAAATCTTGCAAAAATAATCGACGGCAACAACAGGTCTGTTGAATTTATCGCCACACACGAAGGAAATCACTATCGTTATAAGGTTACATTTAATCCGCCAATAAAGCCAGGTGAAGAATTAAGTTATACTATGTATGGAACAATGACTGGCCTGATAAGTCCTATTCCTGATATGAAAGATGCTTATCAGTATTATATGAAGCATCATCCAGGTTCCAACAAGCCCACAATGCGTATAGAAACTTATCTGCTGCCTAAAGGTGCGGAAGTTATTTCTACCGTTCCGCCTAATATGAAACGGACTGAAAAGAACGGCAGAATCGAACTTGGCGTTGAAGAAGTAATACCAGCAGGCGGAAGCATAACAACTTCTTTTCAATATAAGCTTACAGGCGCTATTAATGTATCTCCTCTGGATATGAATAAGATTGTACAAAAAGCAGTACTTACAATTTCCACCTGTGCGGAAACAGACCCAAGAGTCGCCGAATCTCTAAAATCGCTCAAAGGTCTTGACCAGAATCTCGTAGTTTCAGAAATTGTCAAATATCTTGATGACCCCATGGCAACAGTAAGACGTTCTGCAATTTATATTCTCTGGCAAGGCGGTTTTGAAAGTATCGCCCCTGCTGAAGAAAAACTGCTTCGACTCTGCAAGCACGAAGAAAATTTTACCAGAGGAATGGCCGCTATCACTCTTGGCGCAGCAAAAGTTTCATCAAGTTTTGAAACGTTGAAAGATATGACATTAAATGACAAAGATGGCTATGTAAGAAGATGTGCAGCTTACGCTCTGGGTCTCTGTGGCGATAAGGCCGCACTTCCAACGCTTCAAAAAGCTCTTGATGATACGGACTCTATGGTCAAAAGCAATGCACAGGCGGCAATTACAATGTTAACTAAATTGAATGACCCAAATTCAAAATAAATGAATAAGCTAAAAAACAATTTGCAAAGTAAACCCCCCGCGAATAAATCGCGGGGCGAAAACGAACCCCCAGAATAAATCTGGGGGCTAACTAAAAAGTGGAATGAATAAGATTAAAACAATTTGCAAGGTAAAACCCCCAACATAAAGTTGGGGGCTAACTACGAACCGGCGGCATAAAGCCGGGGGCTAAGTAAGTGGAATGAATAAATTGAAAAATAACCCGACAAGTCAATTACGACAGGTGGTATTGCTGCTGGCAATAACAGTGATACTGCCTACCGTCTGCCTGCTGTGGTTTATGACACAGGCGGTAAGAAACGAACGATTAGCTGTGCGACAGAAGCTTATTGACAGCTATGTAAAACGGGCTGAAGATATTTTCTTCAAATACCCTGATAATTACTGGAGCACGGCAGAGAAAAATTGGAGCGATTTTTCAGCGTTCATAATTTATGATCAAAACGATAACATCACAATTCCTCTCATCAGAAGCCAATACCCAAAATCATTTCCAGATATCATATTGCCGGACGAAATACATAAAATATGGAAACTGGAATACAGCGAAAAAAATCTTGACGAAGCAATAAAACAATACAATTTAATCTATAAAACATCATCTGCCGGTGAGGTCAAACATGAATGCGAAATAGGCATTGTCAGATGTCTGACAAAACAAAATAAATTTAATGAGGCAATAACAGCTTGTCGCGAACTTGCGTATCCCAACCAGCAATATATTAAAGGCAAATATACGCCGGAACTAATCAGCCGAGATAAATTGATGCTGGTTAGTCTCTATAGCAGAACAAATCACAAAGACCTGTTGAAAGAATTGCAAAATCAATTTCCAGAGACCATAAAAATCTTTATTCCTACAGAAACAAAAATATTTATTTTGAGTCAGCTAATAGAGATCGCCAAAACAAATAGTCTTACTGGAAAACTTGCTCCAGAAATTGAAAAAGCACAAAAACTTATCGAATCCAGCCAACTATCGCTTACGGTTGCTGATTATATCGAAAAAACTCCCAGTCTAAAATCACATCAATTAAATACTTTTTATAAAATTGGGAATTCATTGCCTATATACGGCATATATTTCAAATTTGACAACAGGAAAATGCTCGGGCTGCTTACAGAAGAAAAAATGAAACAGTTCTGGCAAAAAAGCGTTGATGATTTTACTGATGAATTAGTCTTTTGCAGGATATATGACACCGATGGTGAACAAGTTGTGGGAGAACCAAAAAACTATATAGGCCAAGAAGTTGTTACGGGTGAAATTTTCGCAACGCTTAATCTAAAAAAATCCTTTGCAGGGTGGAAGGTTGAGCTTTATCTGCGGGCTGGAGTTTTTAAAGAGGCCGCTGACAAAAAGATGGTTGTTTATGTGTGGGTAGCCGGTGCGGTGATATTGCTTATGCTGGCGAGTACATTTTTGGCAGGCAGCGCGGTTTTAAAGCAGGCAAAGCTTAACAAACTCAAGAATGATTTTATCGCAACGATAACGCACGAACTCAAGACCCCGCTTGCATCTATGCGGATTCTGGTTGATACTCTGCTTGAGGGAAAATGCCAAAGCAGAGGGCAGGAAATTGAATATCTCCAGCTTGTCTCAAAGGAAAATGCCCGATTGAGCAGGCTGTTTGATAATTTCCTGACATTTTCACGAATGGAACGCAATAAGCAGGCATTTGATTTTGCTTCTGTCGCTGGCGGCGAGATTGCAAAAGCCGCGGCTGAGGCGGTACAGACAAAATTTAATGGCCAAAATTGTAAATTTACTGTAACAATTGATGCCAATCTACCATCTATACTGGCGGATAAGGACGCTATGATTACTGTGCTGGTAAATCTGCTTGATAATGCGTTTAAATATTCCGGCGAAATTAAGGAGATTTCGCTTAATGCCTTTGCCGATGGCGGAACGGTATGTTTTGTGGTGAAAGATAATGGCATCGGTCTGACCCGCCGACAGATGAAAAAGGTGTTCGATAAATTTTATCAGGTTGATAGCTCCCTGTCCCGCAAAGTTGAAGGCACGGGACTGGGACTATCTATTGTTAAATTTATAGTCGATGCCCATAAAGGTAAGATTGATGTTGAAAGCAAACTCGGAAAAGGAAGTGAATTTAAAATAATCGTTCCAATAATAAAGGTTTTGTCAGGAGAAATTTAAAGTAAAAAAATTACTTTGTGCAATTTTAATAATTAGCGGACTTTTGCTGGCCGGTTGTATTACGCATTGATGGATTAACGTATGATAAAAAGAGGGTTTACATTAATAGAGCTTTTAGTAGTAATTGCGATTATCGCATTACTAATGGGGATATTATTGCCCACACTCAACAAAGTCAGGAGACAAGCAAGAGCAGTTGTCTGTCAGTCAAATCTGAAACAATGGGGGCTTATCTTTAACATTTATACAAATGGCAACAACGGCTTTTTTATGAATGGACACTGGACTCTGGGAACGGGCCAGCAAGCATGGATGAGCGTATTACGACCTTATTATACGGGAAGTACAAAAGTTGTAAAGTATGAAGATGGCAAAAGCGACCTTCGTTTGTGTCCTACGGCGACTAAACCAACAAGTCCGGTTGGCGGCCCCCTTGTTAATGGTGGCACTGGCGGAACATTTAAAGCTTGGGGGGTTTTTGATAACAGCTGGTGGCCGGAGGAAGGCGATTATGGCAGCTATGGAATAAACGCCTGGATTTATAATAAACCACAATCAGCAGTTGACCAGGATTTCTACTGGGGTCGATTGGATGTTAAAGAGACAAGTAATATACCGCTGCTTTTAGATTGTTGTTGGCCTGAAGATTTACCACGACATACACATCCACTGCCGGCTTATGAAGGTGAAATAGCAAGTAACGCTGGCGGAGGCGGTAATATGCGTTACTGCCTTAACCGTCATAATGAGACAGTAAATGGTGTTTTTTTTGATTTCTCTGTCAGGAAAATAGGACTTAAGAAGTTATGGAAGTTGAAATGGCACCGTAATTTCGACACAAATGCTGACCTGCCGGAGTGGCCGGATTGGATGAAAAAATTCAAGGATTATTGAGACAAAAAAAATAAAGGTAAACTCGGAAAAGGCAGTGAGTTTACAGTAAAAATTAGCCACGAATGAACACAAGTGTAGTTTTTTGTTCTTAGTCTTTAGTGCTTAGTGGCGATAGCTGAATTAATATAAACAGGAAAGTAGCTTTATGAAGCCATATATTGTATTTGTAGTGTTTGCAGTGCTGACAGGTTTCGGCCAGCTTATGAATGATAGTATTGGCGACGCTATTACTGTAAGCTGTGGATTAGGAGCTGTAGTCTTACCTTTATTAATAGTATTACAAAAAAAGACTGATAACTGATAACCGATAACTGATAACTGAATTGCTGAATTTATGGAAACGGTACTGATAATAGAAGATGATTCGACGATGCTGCGTGGGTTGAAAGACAACTTCGCTTATGCAAACTATAACGTCATAACGGCATCGGACGGCGAAAAGGGATTGAATGCGGCTTTGGACGCGAAGCCTGATTTGCTCATTCTCGATATTATGCTGCCTATAATTAATGGCTATGAAATATGCGATACGCTGCGGAAGAAAAAATTCGATATGCCTATTATTATGCTGACGGCAAAGGGCGAAGAATCGGATATTATTTTAGGCCTGAATCTCGGCGCCGATGATTATGTTACCAAGCCTTTCAGTATTAAGGAGCTTTTGGCAAGAGCGGCGGCATTTTTGCGACGAAGAAAACTGAAAGAAATTGATATTTTTAAATTCGGCGATTTTGTTTTCGATGTTTCCGCAAGAAAGCTCCTGAAAAAAGGCAAGGAAATTGAGTTGTCGCCAAAGGAATATAAACTGCTCGAATTTTTCCTCAAAAGACAGGGTAAGGCAATTACGCGCGACGAGATACTAAATGCCGTTTGGGGCTACAACAGTTTTTCAGGCCACCGAAGCGTTGACAGATTTATTACCACTCTGCGAAACAAAATAGAACCAAATCCGCGCAGCCCCACCTATATTCATACATTGTGGCAAATTGGATATAAATTTGAGACAAACCCCCAACATAAAGTTGGGGGCTAACTATTTTAAAAAAAACTTTAAATTTTTTACAGGTAGTTTAAACTTATGCCATACCATTTATATTAAGGATAAAAAAATGTCGCACGCGAAAGAATTTTACGCCGGGGTTGGCGGACAGATGGAAAAAATGAAAAAAGACGTTCCGACCGTGATGGCGGGTTTTGGCGCGCTTTTCAGCAAGGTTATGACTGACGGTGCAATCAGTCTGCGTGAAAAAGAGTTAATTGCTCTGGCCATTGCTGTTGCCGTCAAATGTCCGCCCTGCATAATGGCTCATACCAAAAAATGCCTTGATGCCGGCGCTGACAAGGCGCAAATTCTCGAAGCCGCATCGGTTGCTGTTGTAATGGGCGGAGGGCCGGCTTATATGCATATAGCAGAAGTGATTGAAGCTCTTGAGGCGCTGGGCAAATAAGGGCTGCCTGAGAGCTTCTAATGCCCTGAGTTATTTTGCCAGCGATTTGAGAAAGTTTGTTTCTTCTTCATCAAGCGGGCGGTCGTTTATTTTTTTTATTTTTTTGACAGTCTGTTCATAAGTAAAACCGCCTGATTTTAACATCCAGGCCGCCGCCAGATAAGCGACTCGTTTTTTGCCTCTGCTGTCGTGAACAAGAACCGGCAGATTGTTTTTCTCCGACATTATCGCCAAAAACTTCTCGATAACATTTGCGTCTGGAGCGTCATTGGCAACGCTGCTCTTTTCTATCGGCATTTCAATATATTTAACGCCATTGTTTTTGACCCAGGTAATTTCCTCATTATGCCAGTTATCTTCTTTGTGTTCAGTTGTGTTTCGGATATTGACAACCGCGGCGATATGATATTTGTACAGCAGTCTGGTATAATCCATTCCGCGCGGCTGGCCGCTGGTGTAAAGAACATCCGGCTTTATCGTATTGAAATTCTGGATGCGAAAATGTCGAACAACGCCCACCGAGGCGACTATGATTAACGCCAGCACAATCCAGCCTGCAAATTTATTTTTATTTTTTTTCATTTTCAGTAATCCGTCAGATTTTTCTGTGAATTTCTCTTACCGCGTAAATTTTTCTGTCTGTCGCCTCGAAATAAACCCTGCTGATAAGTTCTGCGATAAGTCCTGTCGATATGAAAACCATTCCTATCAGCAGCAGAACTATGCCTGCTGCCGTCAATGGGGCGTGCGCTACAAATATCGGCACATTGAACCAGAATTTATCGAACAAGATATACGCAAAAAGCAGCATTGCCATGGCGATGCTGTAAAACGCGCCTTTACCGAAGAAGTGCAGCGGACGGGTAATATAGCCCAGTAAAAATCGCAGCGTTATCAAATCGAACGCCACTCTGAAAGTTCTGCCGATGCCGTAGTTGCTCTTGCCGGCGGGGCGGTCGATATTTTTTATTGGTATTTCAATTATTCTGCCGCCGGTGAACGACACAAGAGCAGGTATAAACCGGTGCATTTCGCCATAGAGTTTAATATCTTTGATAATCCCTCTGCGATACGCCTTAAATGTTGTGCCAAAATCGTGAATGTCAACGCCGCTCACTTTTGACGCAATCCAATTTGCGATTCTGCTTGGTATTTTTCGCATAATCAGATTGTCAACTCGTTTTTCTCGCCAACCGCTCACAACATCGAAACCGGCGTTGATTTTCTCGATAAAATTCGGAATCTCCTCAGGCAAATGCTGAAGGTCGCCATCCATACTGATAATTACTTCGCCTGCCGCATAATCGAATCCAGCCGCCAGAGCGGGGGTCTGGCCGAAATTGCGTCTAAGCTCGACTACTACGACGTGGTCGTCGCCGCCCGCAATTGTTTTTAACTTTTCCATTGTCTTATCCGCGCTGCCGTCGTTGACGAAAACAAGCTCATAAGTTTCGCATGTCTGGCGCATCACTTTCGTGAGCCTTTCATAAAGTTCCTGCACAACAGATTCTTCGTTGTATAACGGAACAACCACAGAATATTTTATTTGAGCCATTATCATTCCTTACCAATGTCTCTGTAATTTATAAGTTCTATACCTGCATCAGCCAGAGCCTTTTTCGTTGATGCCGCACAGAGCCATTTCAGCTCCGTCTGCCGCTGCTCGACCAATCTTGTTTTGCCCAGACCTTCCGGATAACCAGGATGAGTCATCACCTCGGCAACTCCCGCAAACTGCGTCTGCGACACTTCCGTCCAGAAATTATCATCTATTCTGCCGGTATGAGCAAGCCCGAAAAAAATATCAGTTTTTATGAAACGGTCGTCAATGCCCTGACATTTTAACGCCATTTGGCGAACTAATAATGCCCTGACCTTATCTTTCAGTTCAACTTTTGGCCAGTCGCCGCCGAGAAGCGTGGCCGGCTCATAAGGCCACCGGATAGCGGGGATATTAAATTTTTCAGCCAATCGGCATACTATCCGCCAAACCGCGGGCAGGCAGTGAAAATGTTTATGCGAATCTAAGTGGGTGGGAGTTATGCCCTTACTGATTAACGAGGAAATCTGTGCTGATAATTCAGTCTCAATCGCCTCGCGGATATTTTTACTCGAAATAGTTGCGATGGCAAGTTTTGCAACCGAATATCCGAAATTTCCAGTTGCATTGGTGAGAATTTTTACTATCGGGTCGGTCGAAATAGGTTTGCCCGTAACGACGTTCAAATGCACGCCAACGCCGAGCGCAGGCATTTTTTTTGCCATTTCTATCGCTTCATCGACACCGGCCATATTGGCCATTATTGTCGCACTGGTCAACACACCCATAGCGTGGGCTTCGGCGACAGCGTTATTTACGCCCCGGCAGAGCCCGAAATCGTCAGCGTTTATTATTATTTTCTTTGACATAAGGGCGTAAATTCTACGCCCTTAGCTCGACAACGTCAAACAAAAACAGAAACACTAACTACTGACTAAACTGTCTTCTGTTTTTGGAATATCGGTTTTTACCGCCGTTGCGGTCGTCATTGTTATTATTATCTTCCGATTCTGACTGGCCGTTTGATTCGCGGAAAGGCTTTTCATATTTGCCGAAAATCATTCTGCCTGCCGATGTTTGCAGTGCGCTGGTAACGGTAATCTGTACCTTTTCACCCATTTTACCTCTGCCATCTTCGACAACAACCATTGTGCCATCGTCGAGATAGCCGATTCCCTGCTGCGCTTCTTCGCCTTGCTTGACTATTTTAACCGTCATTGGTTCGCCGGGCAGAACAATGCTTTTCAGCGAATTAGCCAAATCGTTGATATTTATTACGTCAACTTCTCTTACCTGTGCGACTTTGCTGAGGTTGTAGTCATTGGTTATCAGCTTGCCGCCGCAGCTTTTCGTGAGGGCTACTAATTTCTGGTCAACCGGTGCGTGCTCGTCAACGCCCGGCGGGGGGGTATCGTCAATTTGTACCTCGATGTTTTTTATGTCCTGCAGCTTGTGAAGTATATCCAGCCCGCGTCTGCCGCGAACACGTTTGAGCTTATCAGCGGAGTCAGCGACGAGCTGAAGCTCATTGAGAACAAATCGCGGTACGACAAGCGGCGCATCGAACAGCTTGCTCTGACAAATATCAGCTATCCTGCCGTCGATGATTACGGATGTGTCAAGAATCAATGGTCTTATGCCCTTTGATTGCCGGGAAAATTCGACGTAGGGAATAATGAAGCGAACATCGTCTTTGGTCTGCATAACAAAACTGATTACAAGATAGCAAATGCATATACCCATCACCCATTTGGTTACCTGCAGACTGTTGCCCACAAGGCCGAGCTTGAAAACATCATTGACCATATCAAGCACTAAGGACAACGCCCAACTGAAAAAGATGCCGACGATGAGTCCGAAGAAAATCCCCGCCAGAGCCTTGAGCGAATTTTTCGGCAGCAGCCAGTCGATGAACAGCACTAAAACTGCCAGCACAAGACCGCCGACAAATACTACTCTGATGTCGCTTTGTGATGCCTCATCCGCTTTATCCGGGTTGCTCATTTCGGTGGTAATGCTCACATACAGAGCCGCCGCGATTACGATAATAAAAATAAATCTAATAAAATTTAATAACATAAATATAACTCCAAAAAACCATAAAGATTATAAAAGGTTATAAACTATAAATTTACACTATTTATAATATCGACCAATTTGCTTTGTAAATCCATTTTTTGTTGTGTTTTCCCGCATACAACTTGCGTAATTCTTATGGCCGCTGGTATTATAAGGGTGATTATCTGACAATTCAACTCCATAAATGGAAACTGGGTAAATCTCAGAAAGGCCAGCCGGTCGGGCATTTGCCCATCCAGTAACCCGCCAGCACACTGAAATCGGCGGAATTGACACTGCCGCCGCCGGCAAGATCGCCCGCAAGTCCCGTACCGGACAGCAGCCATTGATTAAAGAACGCCTCGAGGTCATTGAAATCGACCGTGCATGGTTTTACTTTGACGGCGATGTCCTTGCTGAAATCCGGCAGTGTGTAAGTCAACATTCCTGAAACGGAATCGGCTCTACCTGATGCAATAACGCCGCCTGTACCTCGCGTCGCATACACTTCGACAATATACGAACCGTTATCAAGCCCTTTGACGATGACCGGCTCATTATGAAAAACACCATGTGCTGTTTGGCCGAACTGGCTGCCTGTGTCATAAATCCAGATGAACGCGCGGTCTTTGTTGGATAAGCCGATTGAACTCAAATACGAGATGGTACTCGGAGCGAATTCATAGCTGCTTATCTTAAACCAGTCCTGACCGGTGTTTTCGATCTTCACCGATTGCTGACCCGCCGCCAGCGGTACTGTGATGACAAAATTAGCCAAATTGTTGGCGTAGGCGGCCGAAAAAACCTGCACGGAATTGACAAGCACTCGCAAGCTGTTATTGCCCCAATTCGAGACAAGCGCCACATGAATTTTAAGTGAGCCGCTCGCTGCCATATTCAAATTGAATGTCGGATTGGATTTAATCGCGGCTTGAGCCGAGCCATGCAGCCACATAGAGAGTTTATCCATGCCGGGGAATTGATCGCCCTGAAGAGTAAAAACGGTTTGGCTTGATGCCGCGTAAAAATCAGAGATTACAGGGGTTGCATATATCGACTGCCCGCCGGAAACCGCGCGCGGCGCATCGGCTAAATTGCAGTCGGCAAGATTCTCATTTGCCGCGTAGACCTTGAGCGCGGTAAATTCACCATACAAGTTCAGCGGATTGATATAATAATCCCACCACCACAGATGGGCGCTGCTTCTGACATGGAAACTGCTCCAGATGCCGTCGTGCAGCATCAGAGCTTCGTACATCTGCGTCTTATATGGTTCCGGCAGTGAGCCGGGGGTCTGTTCGGGTACATTAACGCCCGCGGTCCAGCCGGCGCCGAATTCGCCCATAATTACGGGCTTGTTATACACGGCCAGACTTGAGGCACTTTGCTTGAAATAGTCGATGGTATTACCGCCGTAATAATGCACCTGCACCAAATCTATATTAGGAAGATTCCAAATTGCGGCAAATCCGTCGCCGTCGCTGCTGGTGGTGATGGGATGCCTGAAACTGTCGATGCTGCGTATATATGCCGACATTTCGTTGTGCCAGTTCACAACGCTTACCCTGCTGCTACTGCCGCCTGTCCAGGCGTTAGTCCACTGCACTTCGTTGAAAAGTTCCCATGCAAAGATTGCCGGCGAATATCCCCAGCGGGCGATGATATAGCGATACTTGTTCTTAGTTAATCTTCTCGCCTCGGCATTGGTGAAAAATTCATTGGGGGTACTGAGGAAACCGCCATCCGATGCGGCATTAGCAATATTGTAAGGGCTCCGGTTCCAGTCAGGATCGGTGGTCGTGCTGTACTGGCCGTGATACTGAAACGCAAGCTGAATGGCAATACCGTTTTGCCTCGCCGTTTCCACATAACTGTCGACCCGCAGCGCCGTCTGCATCGACAAATTTCCGGCCCCGCTGAAATAAGCGGAATCGCTGTGCCGTCCTTCCAGCTGGACTCCGCCGTCACTTTCCCAGGAAACCATCCACAGTCTCGTCCAGTTCTCGCCGGCCGTGCCCATTTTGACGATATAATTATTCCAGCCATAGACCCCGCCATTGTTCCATGCGACATTATGGCCGATATTTGTCCGCGTTTGGCCGTTGTCATATTTAAAAAACGCACGGTGATTCGGATCGACTCGTATAAATCCCTTATTGGAGCTTTCCTGACAGACAAACGAACCGGCGTTTGTTTGAATCACCATTCCGCCCGCATCCTTGATACTAATATCAAAACTGTATGTTCCCGCCTTTGCCGGAGCAAAACGTGCCTTCCATGATATCGCGCCGGCAGTGGTATATTGCTCAGGATTGCTCCCTGATACGGTATAGTTCTGATAATAAAATCCTGGAATTACAGCGGTGGTTCCGCCCGGCTCGTGAAAGGTTACGGCAACATCGACAATATCGGGGTCAAAAGGATTTGAGTAGGTCTGCGAAAGCGTAAAGGTAATTTCGAACTTTTCATATTTGCCCACGGTGGCGGCGTTTTGTGAAATCGAAGTTATCGTCGCCGCGCGTACGGAACTAATGCCTATCACGGCAAACAGCACAATACCGCATACACGCAGAACATTGCGATGTACCCTCAAAACAAGATTGGGACAGTTATCTATTCGTTGAGTCATTTCTTTTTTTTTGTTGTAGATAAATCTAATTAAATTTGTAACAACAATACTTTACCCGCTGTAAACCGATGAGAAAATGCATTATATCACAATGAACCATTCTTGTAAATGCCGACTGCAAGCGAGACAAAACTGGCAATCGCACACTGCAATTGAAATTAGCGATTCCCGTGCCGAACAGGATTGTTATTGGCTACATTTTTACGATAGCAGTTTTGGAAAAATGCCGTATTTTTTGATTTTGTAGCCGAGTATCCTTTCGGTAAGCCCAAGCTCTTCAGCGGCTTTCCTCTGCCGGCCGGCAAATTTCTTCAGCGAATCTATAATCAGCTCCCTCTCCTTATTCTCAATAATTTCAACAAGCGAATGTTTGGCCACACCGTCGCTTTTCCTTATCATTGGCAGAGAGGGCGGTAAATGTTCCGACCGAATAACTTCGTCATTGCACAGCAGAACAGCTCTTTCAATACAGTTTTCCAGCTCTCTTATATTCCCTGGCCAATGATAGCTCGTGAGCATCTCAATGGCAGGCGTGGAAATTCGCGTAATGCGCTTGTTATTTTCCTTTGAAAATCTCTCAAGAAAATAATCCGCCATCAGCATAATATCGTCTTTCCTCTCCCTCAGCGGCGGAAGAAAAATCGGGAATACATTTATTCGATAATACAAATCTTCCCTGAACAGTTTTTCCTTTATCTGTTCTTCGAGATTTTTATTCGTGGCAACGATAATTCTTACGTTCGACTTAATGGTATCAGTGCCGCCGACCCGCTCAAATTCCCTGAACTGAATCACCCTGAGCAGTTTAACCTGCAAATTCATCGAGAAGTCGCCAATCTCATCGAGGAAAATTGTTCCACCGCCGGCTCTTTCAAATCTTCCGATTTTCTTTTCCGTTGCGCCGGTGAACGCGCCTTTTTCGTGTCCGAACAATTCACTCTCAAGCAGCGTTTCTGGCAAAGCGGTGCAGTTCACCTTTATAAAAGGCTTATTTGCTCTTTGGCTGTTATAATGTACCGCGTGTGCAACAAGGTCTTTTCCCGTTCCGCTTTCGCCGCGTATTAAAACAGTCGCGTTGCTTTCTGCCACCTGCTCGATGAGCCGATAGACTTCCTTTATCGCGTTGCTTGTGCCGACCATATTATCAATGTTGAAATGCGTTCGCAGTTCCTGCCGTAACCGAAGATTTTCCTCTGAAAGCTGCCGTCTGTCCGATTCTACGAGCTTATTCAGTTTCACCGCCTGTGCAACCATTGTCGCTATAACATTTAGCAGATTTAAATTCGCTTCAAAGTCATCGCCTTTTTTTACCTGCCTGTCAACGCTCAGCGTTCCGATTGTTTTTCCCTCAAGTTTAATAGGCACGCAGTAAAACGCGATTTGTTTGCCTGCCGTATCTTTTCTCGAATGAGTTTTGTGCAGAAATCTATTGTCCTTTGAAATATCGGGCACGATTATTTCTTTACCCGTCTGCACAACCGTTCCGGTGATGCCTTCGCCTATTTTATAAATGCCTAATTCCTTGGACTCCTCGCTCAATCCGTGTGCCACTTTGATAGTTATTGTTTCCGTTTCCGGGTTGAGCAGGGTGATAGTTCCCTTTTGCAGCTTGACGTGCGTGTCGAGCGATTTGAGAATAGCCTTTAGTGTTAGTTCAAGGTTGAGCGAATCTGCGAACGCTTTGGCCAAATCCGCCAATAACTGTACTTCTTTTGATGGTTTTGTAGTCATAAATACTTTCAATTAAAACATACAAAATTGTAGGCAAAAAGCCAAAAAATACAACTTTGTCATAATTATTCCAAAGCATCCCACGCTTTTCAAGCAAAAAATTATTTAAAAACTCTAATGTTTTCACGCTTTTCACAATTTTTTCCTTTGTTTTCATCAGGAAATATCTTACAATAATACTTTATGGATGAAAAAGGAAGGAAATGAGCGGTTGTTTAAAGATTTCCGCTTTTTACGAAAGAATTCGGGAGGATTTTAGAATGCGGCGGGTCTTATTCTTTGCGGTGGTTTCATACCTTTTTTCGGTCTCTGTGTTTTGTGCCCCATACTTGGGAAAAGAATTTGAATTTCATCAGCCGGACGGCAGCGCTATTGCTGTCCGAGTGTGGGGAGACGAGTTTTATATTCGTGCTGAAACGCTCGACGGATATTCCCTTGTTCGTGATCCGGTATCCGGTTTTATCTGCTATGCTGAAGTAAATAATGATGGGTCTGATTTTATCTCAACCGGAACTCCCTATACCGGACAGAGTGTGGAGCAACTGAAAGATTCCGGGCGTTGGCCATTATCACGAGGTAATGGAATTAAAAAAGGCCTCCGTCTTAAACATCAGGCGGTGATTGAAAAGGCTGATAAGAATCGTCATCTGCTTGGAAGGGATAAGCATGGTCGAATTCTTCCGGCACCAGATTCCGGCGTTTTTTCTGCGGCACCCGACCAGGCAAACTCGCCGGCTCCGCTGCTCGGGCAAGTTGTCGGCTTGACACTGCTTATCCAGTTTCCGGATGTATCGGCGACCATCTCTCAGGCTGATATTGATAATTACTGCAATCAGGTTGGTTATACCGGTTACGGCAATAATGGTTCTGTGCGTGATTATTTTTACGATGTTTCCAACGGAAACCTGACCTATACTAATTATGTGACGGCCTATTATACCGCCCAGCATAACAGGTCGTATTATACCGATCCGAGTATCAGTTATGGAATACGTGCAAAGGAACTGATTAAAGAAGCGCTGTTGTGGTTAGATAATCCATCCGGTCAGAATTTTAACTTTGGAACAATAAGCACTGACGGCGGCAACTATATGCTGGCGATTAACGCATTTTACGCCGGCGCCATACAAAACAACTGGGCGGAGGGACTTTGGCCTCACATGTCAAGTATGTATGGCGTGTTCACATCCAATGAAGGAGTGAAATCCGGTGTCTATCAGATTACCAATATTGGTTCGTCGCTGGTGTTAGGCACGTTCTGCCATGAAAACGGGCATATGATTTGCGACTACCCGGACCTCTATGATTACGGCTACGAATCGTACGGCGCGGGGAATTACTGCCTGATGGCCTATGGCGGTTCAGATTATAATCCCATCCCGCCGAATCCATACCTGAGAGACATAAAAGGCTGGGAAAGCGTAACGGTGTTTCCGCCTATGTCTGGGGTTCAATATTTTCTCCAGTCCAATTCGAATACTTCTTATAAATATCTGAATCCGGGCAATTCGCACGAATTTTTTTATATTGACAGTCGCACAAAAACCGGACGTAACAGTTCTTTGCCGGACGAGGGGCTGGTTATCTGGCACATCGATGAGAATGGCTCCAATGACAACCAGCAAATGACACCCAGTCAGCATTATCTGGTTTCCGTTGAACAAGCCGATGGACTATTCCATCTTGAACACGATAATAATGCCGGCGGAAGCGGCGATCTTTTTCATTCAGGATACAAGGATGTTTTCAAAGACACAACAATACCTAATGCCAAATGGTGGAGCGGCAATAATTCCAATCTGGTGATTCGGCAAATCAGCGCTGTGGGTTCGACGATGAATTTTGTGTATGGTGATATCGTCATGGCGTTCACGCCAGACGGCGGAAATTATGACAGCAAACAGAATGTAACAATTACCTGTGCTACACCGGGGGCAACGATTCACTATACAACCGACGGAAATGCCCCGAGCGAAAGCGATAGTATTATCGCTTCTGGTTCCAGTGTGCTTGTTGGTCATAGTCTGACGTTGAAAGCCAGGGCATGGAAAACAGGAATAGAGCCAAGCGAAATTAAAACGGCTGATTACCAGATTATTAGTATCTGTCCGGAAGCGGATTTGAGCGGCGATTGTGTCGTGAATTTCAAGGATTTTGCATTACTTGCAAACTGGTGGCTGTATGACTGCAATGCATCCAATGCCTGGTGTGGCGGTGCGGATTTTGATCTATCCGGCGATGCAGGCATAGAAGATGTGGCTGTGCTGGCTGATCAATGGCTGGTTAATAGCGGTCCAGATGGTATGGTATGGGTACCTATTAACGATTCGGGAATTGGCGGCGGTCATGAGGGCTTTATCGGAGAAATGAGCAAATATGAGACAACGAATGCTCAGTATTGCCAGTTTCTTAATGCCGCCAAAGCTCTTAACCGGATAACTGTTTATACAGATAATGTTGTTTATGCGATAAGCGATACCAGCCATTCCCAGCCCTATTATGACCTTGCGGGTGCAGGCTATAATCAGAATGGAGCCGTTAATGGCGGGGCAGCAAGGATAAATTACAGCGGCGGAGTATTCACAGTTGACAGCGGTTTTGAGAACCATCCGGTAACTTATGTCAGCTGGTATGGAGCAACCGCTTTCTGCAACTATTACGGCTACCGACTGCCGACTGAATGGGAGTGGCAGGCCATAGCGGACTATGATGGCAGCTTTATCTATGGTTGCGGTATCACTATAAATAATAGTATCGCAAACTATTATGGCTCCACTCATCCTGATGGTACAACTGTTGTGGGCACTTTCGGGGCTTATGGCTACGGGATGTGCGATATGGCAGGGAATGTCTGGGAGTGGACAAGTACCGTTGATGGCAGTTCTCGCGTTATCCGTGGCGGCTGCTGGCTCCACATCAGCAACTTTTGTACTGTTTCGTACCGGAGCAACAGCGTCCCGTACTACTCGTATAATTATGTTGGCTTTCGGGTGTGCCATTGAAGAAGTGAGAAGTAAAAAACGAAAATAATAAGCATAAGGCATTGTGCAAAAGGCACGAAAAAAATAAAAAGCATTAACAATCTTTTGAAAATAAAAATAAAATGAAAAAGTTATTTTTACTTTCAATTATGTTCAGGATGGCGTGAATACGACTGCTGTAAGCGATACAGGTAATAGATAATATAAAATGCCTCTTTTGAAAATTTAATCAAAAACTCATCTAACACTGTAAAAACCAGCGAAATCCGCGTCAAAACTCGTTTTTTTAATAAAAGGTTGCACCTTTTTGCCGAATAGTTTATCGAATCGCTGTTCATAAGTTCTTTATTTTAACATCTAATTTTTTGGGCTCGACCCCTTATTTTTGCATTAACATTTTTTTGATATTTTTTTACTTGACACTTTCCAAAATATCTTTAGACTTACTGAACTACGGGCAAGCTAATGTGTTTGTATCGTATTTTAAGGCGGTGGAAGGAATCGGAGTAAGATTGCGAGAAATCTTTAAAATTCTTGTTTTTTGTACTTGACTGTGTATAGCGAAGTAAGTAGCATCTTCCGTCTATAACAAATGTCGCCGGCAGTTAGTAAAGGCGGCATTTTTGTTTGCCTGTCGCGTCGAAGTTTTGACGAAGACAGGGTTCTTTGAAATGGTAAGGATTGGTAAGTTGAGCCCGCGGTTACGGCTGAAAAACTTTCGAGCCAACTGGGTAAGCGGCTTTGTTATATAACAAGGGCTCGTAGCTCAGTTGGTTAGAGCGTACGCCTGATAAGCGTAAGGTCGGAAGTCCGAATCTTCCCGGGCCCAGTGGAAGGATTTGAAATTTCAAATTTGAAATCTCAAATTGACCGCTTTTGCGGTTTCTGGGGATGTAGCTCAACTGGGAGAGCGCCGGCTTTGCAAGCCGGAGGTTGCAGGTTCGATCCCTGTCATCTCCATTAAAAAAGTGAAAAGTTGAAATCGAGAAGTGAAAAACAGTGGAGTTCGCTTTTGGCGAACGACATCAATAATTTTGATTTTTACATTTTGATTTTTGATTTTAATAAGTTGTTCTTTGAAAAGTAAATAGTGTAGTTGTCTCATTATATTAAAAAGGTGTACGTTGTGTTTTCATAACACAACAATTACAGTGACATCTCTAAGTGTCAAATACCTATCTAAACTAACTAATTTATCAGACGGTATCAATCCTTGATTGATATGGTCAAGTTACTAAGGGTGTATGGAGGATGTCTAGGCATCGAGAGGCGATGAAGGACGTGGTAGACTGCGATAAGTCCGGGGCAGGTGTCAAACAACCGTTAATCCCGGAATT